>VFQN01000841.1_pt1 | contig 55099 bp, 53 predicted proteins | sample 3512371 | NCBI WGS metagenome assembly VFQN01 (sample SAMN10412370, study PRJNA504923) | tailings metagenome | isolation source: Replicate 2 from Balatoc abandoned mine | place: Philippines: Itogon, Benguet | collected 2017-08-28
CATACAGCGTGTTTTTCGGGTTGGTCACCGCCTGGCGTTTGCCGGGCGCGCCGGTCAGCACTTCACCGTCGTCCATGTAGGCGACGATCGACGGCGTGGTGCGCGCGCCCTCGGAGTTCTCAATGACCTTCGGCTGGCCGTTTTCCATCACCGCCACGCAGGAGTTGGTGGTGCCCAGGTCGATGCCTATGATCTTGCCCATGTGTTTACCTCGTTCTTCAGAAATTGTTGCGCCGGTTATTCATAAATAATTGATTTTATTCAATAATTTATAAACGCTCAGTACGGCTGTCTTGATTGGATAACTGGGGCTGGACGCAGGGTTTTCAAGCGTCCCGCGCCTTGGCGACCATGACCAGTGCCGGCCGCACCACGCGGTCGTGCAGCACATAACCCTTCTGCAGCACCTGCACCACGGTATTGGGCTCGGCATCGGCTTCGACCATGCTGATCGCCTGGTGGCGGTGCGGGTCGAACTTCTGGCCGACCGGATTGACTTCGGCGAGCTTGAATTTATCGAAGGCTGCGGTGAGCTGTTTCAGCGTCAGTTCGGTGCCGCTCTTGAGGCTTTCGACAGTGGCGGTTTCCACGGCCAGTGCCGCTTCCAGGCTGTCGCGCACAGCCAGCAGCTCGCTGGCGAAGCTCTCCACCGCGTACTTGTGCGCGTTGGCGACATCGGTCACCGCGCGCTTGCGGATGTTCTCGGTCTCGGCCTTGGCGCGCAGCCAGGCGTCGTGATGCTCCTGCGCATCGAGTTCGGCCTTGCGCAGCAGTTCCTCGGTGGAGGGCATCACTTCCGGCGCCGGTTTGTGGTCGGCAGCCGTTTCGGCGGTATTCTCGGGCTTCTGGTCCAGCGATTCCTGCGACATGGCGTTTTGCTTATCTCGTTGGGGGTTGAACCGTTTGCATCTTGGGGCGGCCCGGGTGATTTCAAGGGTTTGGCGGAAATTAATAACTGTCTGTTTTTAAAGATCTTATGGTCATGCCGGACAAAATCCATGATCTGCGCGGTGAGCGCTCTGCCGATCTGACCGGCGCCGCGCTCGAGCGCGTGAGAGTCGTCCGTCCCGGCGTCGCGGTGACACTGCTGCTGTCCGCCGACCCGGGCCTGCTGATGGCCAGCCTCAATCTGCAACTGCGTGAGAACCTGCACTGGAACGTGGTCGAGGCCGATGGCGCCTGGCGCGTCACCGTGCGCCACCGCGAGGATGCCGCGCCGGCCGACGTGCTGGCGCTGCTGTCCGCCGACCACAAGCGTATCGACGGGCTGCTGGCGCGAGCCTTGTCGCTGCTCAACCGCGGCGATGCCGCAGCCGCCGTGCCGCTGCTGCAGGAGTTTGCGGTCGCGCTGAAGCGGCATGTCGGTTTCGAGGACAGCGAACTGGCCGCCAGCCTCGGTGCGGAGCGGGCGGCGGCCGACGAGCCGCCGGCGGTGATGCTGCGCGAGCATCGTGAAATCGCGCAGCAACTGGCGCTGGTGGAGGAAACGCTGGCGATCGAACCCGTCGATGCATCCGAACTGGCGATCTATTGCGCCATCCTGTCCGGCACGCTGGCGAAACATGAACACCGGGAAGAACACAGCCTGTTTCCGCTGTGGCGGGCGGCCTTGCTGCGACGCGCCGTTGATGAGCGCGCCGCGTTGCTGAAGAAGGCGGCGGAGGCGCTGCGGGGTGGGGACGCTTCAGGCGCCGCGGCCCTGTGATTTCCCAGATATTCTTAAAAGTGAGTTGGAGCGGAGGGGCAATGCTCACCCGTCTCGATCATGCGGATGGGCGTTGAAATGTCCGTACCGTAGTTCTTGGATGGAGGCGGTACTCGGTGTTGGTCGGCCTCCTTCCGAGGTTTCATCGACCGCACCGTTCCCAACCGAGACAGTCCATAGTTCATCGCGTCATCTGGGATGGTTTTTTGTTCGACATTACCCCAGTACACGCCACTGAGGCCATGCGCCATGATGTGTTCTGTGGCGTGCTACCAAAAGGTGAGTGCCGCTCCCGCACGCTTTTCGAGACCCACAAGACCAGCGATTCGTTCGTCTACGACGGACGAGTCTTCTATATCAGACCACTCAGGGAGCTGGAGCGCAGCGCCACATCAGGGAGATCGCGCACAGCTTTCACGGCCTCAACCAGCGTATTTTTTTCGTCGATGGTCAGTGTTTTCAAATCGCCATCATTGAAATAGACCAGTGCCTTCAAGCTTTCGCTCGGCTGGAAGTTCGGTCCGTATATCTGGCGAGCAGATGCAAGTCCGCGTGACAGGCTCACACCGGCATTGACCATTGCGGCTACATCACGATAGTCCTTGGCTTCAGCACGCTGGAGCACGACCTTGACCTTGGCTGCCATCAAGTCGTCAAGGGAAGCTACCTGCAAAACACCATCGTCGGTGAGATCCGGCTCTCCCACTCGTCCGAATGCAATGGTGCCAAAGAAAGAAACTTTGACGACTCTTTTATCTGGGGTTACGGAGGGAACAAGCACAACCCAGGTGTTGCCTTGGTCTTGAAGTGTCTCAGCTTGCACCATGAATGGAAAAGCTGCTTTGATGGTGTCCCGATCAAGCGGCTTTTCCGAGAAAAAATCGAAATCAACTGAATCACGATGCCCCAGTCGAAGTGCAATTGCGGTGCCACCATAAAGTGTGAAGCCGAGATTCGGGGCATTTTTGAGTTCTGGCCATAGGCGCTTTTGGGAGGGAGGCAATATGTCCATGCAAGGCTTGAACTTGCCCGTCATGCAAACCTCCGGACAGGCAGAGGCGGAACATGATCCACGCTCGACAGGCCAAGTCGGTAGTGCCAATAAGCCCAAGAGCGTTCGTTGAATTGACCTGCCTCTGCGTGCGTCAGGACTTCGCGAAGTAATTCGTCGCCTGCTTGTGAGACAAGTAACTGAACGTCAGAGTAGTCGCCGATGTTCATGACTTGAGCAATCACCCGTTCAGGCATGATCACGGCTTCTTCTGGCGTTTTCCACCAGATGTACTTGCTGGCGAGCAGCTTCAAAGACTCCTGACTGATCTGGCTCATGATGACATCTTCTCAACACACTTTTACGATCTTCGGCGACTGAATATTGTGCCATTAGAGTCAATAGCGCAACACGCTTTTGCGATCTTGTATTCCGGTGTCAAGGCTGTGCAATCCTCCGGCGCCCACACGCTTTTACGAATGCCTTATTTTCCCTGCGTCTTCCCCCGTGTCTCCCCTTGTGACTCCTCGACCAGCCATTTCACCAGTGCCGCGACTTCGGGCTGCAGCGCCTTGCCCGCGGGGTACAGCGCGTAGTAGGCGCGGTCGGCGGGCATGCTGTGCCCGAACAGCCGCACCAGCCGGCCGATGGCCAGATCTTCCTCCACCAGCACGTCGCGGGCGAGCGCTACGCCCTGGCCGCCAATCGCCGCACTGAGCAGCAAGCCGGCATCGCTGAATTCGGTGCCTTGCGCCGTTGGCGGGTTCTTCAGGCCGGCACCGTGGAACCACTGTGCCCAGGGATCGCGTGGTGAGCGCAGCAGCACGGCTTTTGCCAGATCCCGTGGCGACCTCAGTCTGTGCTTGGTTTTGTAAGCCGGGTTGCAGACCGGAAATATGCGCACCGGCATCAGCCGGGTTTTCCTGAAGCCGCGCCAGTCGCCGCTCCTGCAGTAGCGGATCGCGAGATCAACCTCGCCGGAGCGCAGGTCAGCGAGTTCATTGAGTGCGGTGTGGTGCACCGCGCGGATTTCGAGACGGGCGTCGCCATGCTGCTCGTAGTACCCGTGCAGGCGGTGGGCCAGCCATTTGTTGGCCAGCGCGGTCGATACGTTGATACGGATGGTCTTGTGCTTGTCCCGCGCCAGGCGGGAGGAGGCGGAACGCAGGATCAGAAGGGCATCGAGCACAGCTTCGAGAAATACTGCGCCCTCATGCGTCAGTGCGAGGTTCTGCTTGTTGCGGATGAAGAACCGGGTGTTGTAGTGCTGTTCAAGCAGCCTGATGCGATGGCTCACTGCGCTCGCGGTCACGCAAAGTTCGCGTGCAGCCTTGACGAAACTCTGCAGTCGCGCTGCGGCCTCGAAGGCGACCAGGGTGTTTAGTGGCGGCAGGCCGGTCGACATCTGCAGCGCAACATGAAAATAAATTGGGGTAGGGCAAACATATTTGGTGGATTCAAACACGAAGTGCAACGCGGTGAAATGATTGCATAAATACCTGATGAGGGGTTTTCCAGTTCAGTCTTTTTCTGGGTCGGTGATTCAAACGATCCATGATCATCGCAAGTTCCTCGTCAGTCACGGTATGAAACGGTCTGGACTTGGGCAGGTATTGGCGCACCAAGCCGTTGGTATTTTCGTTGGTTCCCCGTTGCCAAGAGGCATAGGGGTCAGCGAAGTAGGATGTGGATTTGAGGGCATGATCGATCTCGGTATGCCGGGCAAACTCCAGGCCGTTGTCAAAGGTCAGCGTGCAGACGCGGGCCTTGAACGGACGGAGCGACTGCACAATGGCATCCCTGACGGCCTCACTGGTCTTGCGATGCACATGGGCTAACAGACAAAAGCCGGACTTGCGCTCGACCAGACTGACGATGGCTTGTTTATGGCCGGTGCCGATCAGCGTATCGCCCTCCCAGTGACCGATGCGGCAACGCGCCTCGACACTGGTGGCACGCTGCGCAATCGGCCGGCGGTCCGGAATCCGGCCGCGCCGGTTCTGCCCCGAGGCATAGCGCTTGCGGCGCTGCTTCTGGCAGCGCAGGTTGCGCCATAAATCACCGCCCTCACGCTTGTCGGCATAGATGCGCTGGTAGAGCGCCTCGTGGCTCACCGGCAGGCGGGCTGCGACCTGCTCGGGGCTGTGTTGCAGAAGCAGTTCCGCCTTTGCCGCCTCCCAAACTTCCGGGGCGATGCGCGGTGCGTTGCGGCTGTTGCCCGACCGCACTTCGGACAGTTGCTGTGCCTGCCGGGGTCGATAGCCACGTAACCCCCGGTTACGGGCCAGTTCACGGCTGATGGTAGATGGGTGGCGGTTGAGCAATTCGGCGATCTCGTTCTGTTTGTGGCCTGCTTTGCTGAGAATATAAATTTGGTATCGTTCGTTCTGGGTCAGATGGGTGTAGTTCATTGGGCAACTTCGACTTGGCGGTTGATGGGGCAAAATGCTCACGCATTCTGACCCACCCACCCGTTAATCAAAATTGCACTTCAAACTTGAATCCGCCTTTCGCTTTTACCGGGGTGGGTGCCTGCCTATTATATTCGCCGCGTCAGTCCGGTCCCGCGGCGCAGCCGCGGCCATTGAGGCATTACGGACTTAAAACGGACTCATAATCATGGAGATGCAATGGATCTGAACCTGAAGGGACGCACCGCATTCATCACCGGTGCCAGCCGCGGCATCGGCCGCTCGATAGCCTTCGCGCTGGCGGCCGAGGGCGTCAACCTCGGCCTGTTTGGCCGTGATATGGCACGCATCAATGCCGCGGCGGCCGAATTGCGCGGCAAATACCCCCAGCTCCGCGTCGCTGCGGTCGAACTGGATGTTGCGGACGCATCGGCGATCAAGCCTGCGGTGGAGAAAGCGGTCGCCGAACTGGGCGGGGTCGACATCCTCGTTAACTGCGCGGGCGGCGCCTACCGCGGCCGCCTGGCCGAGATACCCGACCATCTGTGGGAGGAGTATTTCGCGGTGAAGCCGCTGGGGCTGATCCGGATGACCCGCGAGACCATGCCGTACCTGAAGAAATCGACCCAAGGCCGGGTCATCCACATGTCGGGCACGCGGGGCCGCGAGCCGCATGGCGTGCAGGTGATGTCGGGGCCGATCAACCTCGGCACGCTGAGCATCACCAAGGCGATGGCCAACGAGTTCGGCCCGGCCGGCGTGACCGTCAATGCGATCTGCCCGGGCTCGACGGATACTGGCCGCTGGACCGAACTGGTCGCCATTCGGGCGAAGGAGAAAAACATCTCCGTCGCCGAGGCCGAGAAGGAGCTGACCGCCGACGTGCCGATGGGGCGGGTGGTGAAACCCGAAGATGTTGCCGACCTGACGGTGTTCCTCGCTTCGGCGCGGTCGGCGATGATCAACGGTTGTGCAATCAATGTAGACGGAGGACGCAGTCGTGCGATCTGAATCCCTGGTTTTGATGGTCCGTGCGGCACTTGCCGCAACCCTGGTGCTGGCGCTGCCGGCGGCGGCGCAGAATTTTCCCGAACGTTCCCTGCGGCTGGTGGTGCCGCTGGCGCCGGGCGGCGGCAACGATGGCGCGGCGCGCGTGGTTGCCAATGCGCTGAGCAAGCGCCTGGGTCAGCAGGTGGTCGTCGACAACCGTCCTGGCGGCGGCTCGATCATCGCCTCGCAACTGGTGCTGGCACAGCCGGCTGACGGCCACACGCTGTACCTGTTCAGCACCAACGTCAGCATGGCGCCGCTGCTCCATGCCAAAATGCCCTTTGACACGCTGCGCGATTTTGCGCCGATGAGCCGCATCGGCATCTCGCCCGGCGGCTTGATCGTCCATCCCTCCCTGCCGGTGCACAAGGTTTCCGACCTGGTTGCGCTGGCGAAGGCGAAGCCGGGGCAGATCGCCTTCGGTTCGTCGGGACCGGGCGGCGGCTCGCATCTCGGCGGGGAACTCTTCAACCTGCTGGCCAAGGTCAAGCTTCTCCATGTGCCTTACAAGGGCAGCGCCATGGCCACCACCTCGGTGCTCAGCGGCGAGACCCAGGTCGCATTCAACAACCCGACCTCGTCGATGCCGCACATCAAGGCGGGGCGCCTGCGCCTGGTCGCGGTGACCACGGCGAAGCGCTGGCCGCTGATCCCGGACACGCCGACGATCGCCGAAGCCGGCGTGCGCGGCTACGAGCACCTGATCTGGAACGGGCTTGCGGTGCGTGCGGGCACCCCCCAGCCGGTGTTTGACCGACTGTATGCCGAGCTGATCGAGGCGCTCAAACTGCCGCAGCTCGCGCAGCTGCTGGCGCATGACAGCGCCCTGCCGTCGCCGGAGACACCGCAGGCCTTCATGGCCTTTCTCGAGAGTGAGCAGAAAAAGTGGCGGCCCGTGGTCAAGCAGGCCGGCATTTCCGCGCTCTGAGGGATGTCATGACGAAACAGGCGGACACTGGCCGTCAGGCGGTCGCAGCGGAAGGGGCGACGGCGGTGCTGGCCGCCTATGTCGCCGGGCTGCGCTACGAGATGTTGCCGCCGGCGGTTGTCGAAAAAACCCGGGCCTGCGTGCTCGACACCCTGGGCTGCATGCTGTTCGGTTCGACGCTACCGTGGACGCGCATTGTTGCTGACGTGGCGCGTGAGGAGGGCGGCGCGGCCCAGGCCCTGGTGGTCGGCGGCGCGGAGCGCCTGTCAGTGCCGCAGGCGGTGCTGGTCAACAGCACGGCCGGGCACGGCTTCGAGCTTGACGATGCGCATACCCGCGCATCCATGCATGCGGGCTCTATCGCGGTGGCGGTGGCGCTGGCCTTGTCCGAATGGCGAGGCCCGGTGTCCGGCCGTGATTTCGTCACGGCGATTGTTGCCGGCTACGAGGCGGGCCTGCGTGTCGGCATCACCGGTGCGGGGCAGATTTTCAAGCGCGGTTTCCATTCGGCGGCGGTGTGCGGCGTATTTGTCGCCGCTGCGACCGCCGCGCGTTTGCTCGGCCTCGATGCGGCGCAAACGAGGCATGCCTTCGGCATCGCCGGCTCGATGGCCTCGGGCCTGATGGCGGCGCAGGAGGGCGCGATGGTCAAGCGGCTGCATGCGGGACAGGCGGCGAAAAACGGCGTCAACGCCGCGCTGCTGGCACGGCGTGGATTCACCGGAATCACTAATGTGCTGGAGGCGCCGTTCGGCGGTTTCTTCAGCTCCATGACTGCGCGCTGCGACCTCGGGGAACTGACTGCGGGGCTGGGCGCGACCTGGGAAACCCTGGCTCTGGGATTCAAGCCGTACGCGACCGCAGGCGCCTGCCATCCCGCGCTGGCGCTGCTTGATGCGCTGATGAGCGAGCATGGCCTGGGTGCGGATGACATCGAGAGTATCTCGGTCGAATGCACCACCCATTGCCGCGACCATGTGGCCTGGCCCTATGCCCCGCAGGGCGTGGCTTCGGCGCAGATGAACATCTATTACGCGCTGTCGGTGATGGCGCTGGAACGCGCCGCGATGGTGGCCCAGTTTGAAGAGTCGAAGCTGGCCGATCCGCAGATTCTCGACTACATGAAGCGCATTCGCGTCGATGTCGATGCCGGCTTCGATGCGATGGGCAATGCCTTCCGTTACGCGACACGCATCACGCTGACGACGCGTCGCGGTGAGCGGCTCGTGCGCGAAACGCTACACAGGCCGGGCTCACCCGATGCGCCGCTCGATGCGGCGCAGCTGTCGGCTAAGTTCGATCAGCTCGCGGGACGAGTGCTCGATGCCGGCGGCCGCGAGCGCCTGCGCGCGGCGGTCTCTTCCCTGGAGAGTTTGCCGACACTGCAGACACTGGTCGATGCGCTGGAAATAAGATAATAAGTATTTGATTTTATTGTAATTTTTATCCCGGCGCTATTGTTTGGCACCGAGTTGCAATGCGCGGTCACGCGCAGCCTTCAGGGTGTCCGGCGTCGCATTGCTGTTCCAGCCGAGCAGGTTTTTGAGCGTGATGTCGGTCAGCGCATGCAGCCAGTCGTCGCGTTCGTTGAGGCAGGGGATGTAATGCAGCTCTTTGCCGCCAGCCTTGAGGAATTCGACTTTCGCTTCGATGGCGATCTCCTCCAGCGTCTCCAGGCAGTCGGACACGAACCCCGGGCAGGCGACGTCGACGCGTCCGACTTTTTTCTTCGCCAGGTCATTGATCACTTCCGCGGTGTACGGCTTGAGCCACTCGGCACGGCCGAAGCGTGACTGGAAGGCGATGGTGTAGAACTCGGGCTTCAAGCCGATCTGTTCGGCGATCAGGCGGCCGGTCTTCAGGCATTCGCAGTGGTAAGGATCACCGAGTGTCAGCGTGCGCCGCGGCACGCCGTGAAAGCTCAGCACCAGGTGGTCGCCGCGGCCGTTTTTGACCCAGTCGTCCTGGATCGCCTGTGCCGCGGCCTTGATGTAGCCCTCGTGGTCGTGGAAATGTTTCACGGTGCGCAGGGCCGGCTGGTTGCGCATGCTGCCGAGGGCGGCATATGCGGTGTTGAAAACGGTGGCGGTGGTGCTGGCCGAGTACTGGGGATAGAGCGGCAGCAGCAGGATGCGGTCGCAGCCCTTGGCCTTCAGTGATTCCAGTTTTTCCCGGATCGAGGGTTTGCCGTAGCGCATTGCGTAATCGACGACATGTGGCTGCTTCAGGCGTTCGCCGAGGTAGCCCTGCAGCATCTTCGTCTGTTTTTCGGTATGCACTTTCAGCGGCGAGCCTTCCGGGGTCCAGACCTGCGCGTAACGTGCCGCCGAGGCTTTGGGCCGCAGTGTCAGCACGAACAGGTTGAGGATCAGCCACCAGACAGGCCGCGGAATCTCGACGACATGCGGATCGGACAGGAATTCGCGCAGATAGCGGCGCACTGCGCCGGCGGTGGGCGCTTCGGGCGAGCCGAGATTGACCAGCAGGATACCGATTTTCGGCGCGCTGCCGTGGCTGTATGGGGGTTCTTTGGCGAAATGGCTCAAGGCTGTGGCCTGCGAAACGTGGTGCAGTGAAAAATCCCGGCGGCTGCCGGGCGCTCAGCGCTGGGTCAGCGCGCTCGACAGCAGCTTGGCGGTGATGTCGACAATCGGGATCACGCGCTCGTAGGCCATGCGTGTCGGGCCGATGACGCCGACGGTGCCCACCACCCGGCCGTCGACCTCGTACGGCGCGGTGACCACGCTGCATTCGTCCAGCGGCTGCAGCCCGGCCTCTCCGCCGATGAAGATCTGCACGCCCTGGGCGCGGCTCGAGTGATCGAGCAGCTGTAGCAGCGTGGTGCGGTGTTCGAACAGGTTGAACAGTTCGCGCAGCTTGTTCATGTTCGACGACAGGTCGTCGATGCCGAGCAGGTTGACCTCGCCAGAGATCACCACGTCCTCGGAGGATTCGCTGACTGCCTGGTCGCCGGCGGCCAGCGCGGCGGTCATTAGCTGACCCATGTCCTCGCGCAGCTGCTTCAGTTCGGCCTGGATGCGGCGGCGGATGTCCTCGAAGCTGCAGCCGGCGTAGTTCTGGTTGAGGATGTTGGCGGCTTCGACCAGTTCCGACGGCGAGTAGGATTTTTCCGTTTGGATGATGCGGTTCTGCACGTCGCCTTCGGCGGTGACCAGGATCAGCAGTAGGCGCTTTTCGGCGAGCTTGAGGAATTCGATGTGGCGGAAACCGGCGCTGCGCCGCGGCGTGACGACGACGCCGGCGAAGCGTGTCAGTTCCGACAGCACGTGGGACGCGGAGGCTACAAGTCTCTGCGTGTTGTCGACCTGTAGCTGGCCCTCGAGCTGGTTGATTTCGACGCGGTCGAGCGGCTTGACGGTGAGCAGCGTGTCGACGAAGAAGCGGTAGCCGCGGGCGGTGGGCACGCGGCCGGCAGAGGTGTGCGGGCTGGCGATGAAACCCATGTCCTCGAGGTCGGCCATCACGTTGCGGATGCTCGCCGGGGACAGGTCGAGGCCGGAATGTTTGGACAGGGCGCGGGATCCGACCGGCTGGCCATCGGCGATGTAGCGCTCGACCAGGGCCTTCAGCAGCAGTTGTGCGCGCTCGTTCAGTGCCTGTGTTTCAAGTGCCATGCGGAAGATTCTACACAAAAAGCGCGGCGCGCCAGCACTCCCTGCGGTGGAGCGCCAATCCATTGTTTTTAATGGATTTGCCGGTGCCGGGCGGAAACGAAGTATGGTTTAATGCCGGGATGCCTGCCGCATTCCCCACTGTCGCGCTGATCGGCAAATACAAGACGCCGGAAATCGCCGAGCCGGTGCTGGCGCTCGCGCATTTCATCGAAAAACGCGGCGTGCGCGTGCTGTTGGACCGGCTGACGGCGGCGCACATCCAGAACTGTCCGTACGAAGTGCTGCTGCTGGAGGATCTCGGCCGCGAAGCCGACCTCGCGGTGGTCATCGGCGGTGACGGCACCATGCTCAACATCGCGCGCACCTTCGCGCCGTACGACGTGGCCCTGGTGGGAGTCAACCAGGGGCGCCTCGGTTTTCTGACCGACATTTCCCAGGACACGATGTTCGAGACCATTACCTCGATCTTGGACGGCCAGTACGTGACCGAGGAGCGGATGCTGCTGGAGTCGGAAGTCTGGAGCGGCGCCAACGGCAGCCAAGAGCGGGTGTTCCAGGTGCTGGCCTTCAACGACGCGGTGGTCGCCAAGGGTTTTCGCGGCGGCCTGGTCGACATCGAGGTGCAGATCGATGGCCAGTTCATCTACAACCAGCGTTCCGACGGGCTGATCGTGGCCACCCCGACGGGTTCTACCGCCTACGCGCTGTCCTCGGGCGGGCCGATCGTCCATCCTTCCCTGTCGGTGATGACGCTGGTGCCGGTGTCGCCGCACACGCTGTCGAACCGCCCGATTGTCATCAGTGCCGACAGTGTGGTCGAAATCGTGGTGCGCAGTGCCGACGATCCGCGTGCGCATTTTGACAGCCATTCGCATTTTGACCTGCGCGAAGGTGACCGCGTTGTCGTGCGCCGCTACCCCCACAAGATCAAGCTGCTGCACCCGGTCGGCCACAGCTACTACGCGATGCTGCGCGAGAAGCTGAACTGGAACAGGGACTGACCGGGTAAGTGGTCATGGGTAAGCGGTAATTGGCCGGCGACGTTACCGTTTACCATTTACTACCAATCACCCATTACCGCCCCATGCTGCAACGCCTGACCATCCGGGATTTCGTCATCGTCGAACACCTCGAACTCGAGTTCGAGGGCGGCTTCACCGTGCTCACCGGCGAGACCGGTGCCGGCAAGTCGATCCTGATTGACGCGCTGGCACTGACGCTGGGCGAACGAGCCGATGCCATTGCGGTGCGCGAGGGTGCTGCGCGTGCCGATATCACGGCCGAGTTCGACACCGGCGGCAACCGGCCGCTGCACGCCTGGCTTGCGGACAGCGACCTTGCCGGGGATGAGGGCGTCTGTCTGCTGCGGCGGGTGGTCGAATCCTCGGGGCGTTCACGCGGTTTCATCAACGGCCATCCGGCGACGGCCGCGCAGTTGCGCGAGGCTGCGGATTTCCTGGTCGACATCCATGGCCAGCACCAGCACCAGTCGCTGAGCCGACCGGCGACACAGCGCGCACTGCTCGATGCCTACGGCGGACTGGAGGCGCAGGCGGCGCTGGTGGCCGACCTCTGGCGCACCTGGTCGCGGCGTCGCGAAGAGCGCCTCGCTTTTGAAGGCAATGCGGCAGCGATCCAGGCCGAGCGCGAGCGCCTGGAATGGCAGGCGCAGGATCTTGAGGCGCTGAAGCTGGTGCCCGGCGAATGGGCGGCGGTGGGCGCCGAGCATTCGCGGCTGGCCCATGCCGCGAGCCTGATCGAGGCTGCACAGACTGGTGTGGAGACCCTGTCCGAAGGCGAGGGGGCGGCACTGGAGCAGGTCAATGCCGTGATCGCGAAGCTGGAGCCGTTGCTGCAGCACGATCTGCGGCTGCGGGACATCCTCGACGCTCTGGAGCCGGCGCAGATCCAGCTGCAGGAGGCGGCCAGTGCACTGCGCCGTTATGCCGAGCGCAGCGATCTTGATCCGCAGCGTCTGCGCGAGGTCGAGCTGCGCCTGGATGCCCTGCACGGCGCGGCGCGCAAATACCGTGTTGATCCCGATGCGCTGCCTGCGCTGGCCGAACACACCCGTGAACGCCTGGCCGAGCTGGGGGCCGGCGGCGACCCCGACACCCTGAGGCGGCGCGGGGAGGGGGCCGAGGCGGCCTGCCGGGCGGCGGCCAAGAAGCTGACCGCCGGTCGCAGGAAGGCGGCCAAAAAATTGGCTGATGCCGTCACTGCCGGCATGCAGGAGCTGGCGATGCAGGGCGGCGTGTTCGAGGTGGCGCTGGAACCCCTGGAGACGCCGGCGGCGCATGGATCCGAGCAGGTCGAGTTTCGCGTCGCGCCGCATCCCGGCGTGACGCCGCAGCCGATTGCAAAAACCGCATCCGGCGGCGAGCTGTCGCGGCTGTCCCTGGTGATACAGACGGCGCTCAGCCGGGTCGCCAAGGTGCCGACGCTGATTTTTGACGAGGTTGATGCCGGTATCGGCGGGCGCGTTGCCGAAATTGTCGGCCGCATGCTGCGGGAACTGGGGGAACGTCACCAGGTGATGTGCATTACCCACCTGCCGCAGGTGGCGGCGACTGCGGAGCGTCAATGGCAGGTCAGCAAACTCACGCGTGGCGGCAAGGTGGCTTCGACGGTGGTCGCGCTCGACGCCGCGGCACGGATCGAGGAGATCGCGCGCATGCTGGGTGGCGTGAAAATCACCGACACCACGCGCCGGCACGCGGCCGAGATGCTCGGCGTCGCGCCTGTGAAACGCCGCTGATCCCGATTTAGCTGGCGATCAGCCAGCCGAGCCAGGCGGCCGCCACCGTCAGCAGCAATCCCGGCACTACCTGCATCGCAAAATGCCGGCCACCGCTGGCAACGGCGACCCCGATCTTGCTGATCGTGTTGGTACTCAGGCCGATCAGGATCGGCAGCGCGGCCTGCGTCGTGGTGATCGTGCCCGAGGACACCAGCGATCCGGCGGAAGCCGCCGTGGCATGGGTGTCGGCGAATCCGGTGAAGGCGGCGGCCGCAATCAGTCCGGCGGTGCCCAGCCAGTCGACCAGCGCGGCGGAGATCAGGGTCACCCCGGAGATGGCCAGTGCGAAGATCAGCGCGGTGGCCGGGCTGAAGGCGCGGCCGTGGTCGCTGTTTTCCGGAGCGTCGTGATTTGCCGCGCGCAGCGTGGCCAGCACGCCATAGGCGACAGCTGTGGCTCCTGCGCAGAGCAGCGGCAGCGCCAGGGCGCGCAGGGTGTCGATGCTCGCGGCGGCCAGAACCACCACCATCTGCAGGATGGTCGCCACGGTCGACAGCACGGCGCCGGCGGCGGCCGGCACCAGCAGAGCGGGGTCGCCGCGAACGCGCTCCCCCATGCTGCCGATGGTTGCTGTGCTGGAGACAAAGCCCGAGGCAAGTCCCGCCGCTGCGAGGCCGAAGCGCGGCCCCAGCGTGCGCATCGCGACATGTCCCGCGGCGCCGATCGCCAGCATCAGTACTACGATGGTCCAGGCATTGCGCGGGTTGATCGCGTCGTAGGGTCCGATGTGGCGGTCAGGCACCAGCGGCAATATGACCAGCGTCGCCGCAGCCAGCACCAGTGCGTCGTTGAGTTCCTGTTCGGTCAGTACGCGACGCACGAAATGGTGGATGCGGTCGCGGGCCGCGAGCAGAATGGCGACACCAGCCCCCAGTGCCGCAGCCAGCGGCGGTTCGCGCATGGCGAGGGCGCCCAGCAGCAGCGTCAGCAGCAGCGCGATTTCGGTGGTCAGCCCGGGATCCTGCCTCAGCGTGCGTGCATAACCGACGGCGGCAAGTGCGGCGACCCCGGCGGCGGCAACTGCCAGCAGCAGGGCCTCGCCGAGCATCATGCTGACCGCGCCGAGCAGCGAGACCACGGCAAAACTGCGGACGCCGGCCACCGCGCGTGCCGGGCCTTCGCCCTTGCGCCGCTCGCGCTCGATGCCGATCAGCAGTCCGATGCCGAGCGCGGCGGCGAGCCGCATCCAGGATTGTTCGTCGACGGGCATCGGCGGAGGCAGCCGTCAGTGCCGGCGGCCGGAGGTCAGCTCTTGCCCTTGTGCGGGCAGTTGGTTTTGCTGCAGTCCGCGTAGATGTACAGCGAATGGTCGTGGATGCGGAATCCGCGTTCCTTGGCGATCTTTTCCTGCCGCTTCTCGATCTCGGCGTCGTAGAACTCCTCGACGTGGCCGCATTGCAGGCAGACCAGGTGGTCGTGGTGGCTGCCCTGGTTCAGTTCGTATACCGCCTTGCCTGATTCGAAGTGGTGGCGCATCAGCAGGCCGGCCTGCTCGAACTGGGTGAGCACGCGGTAAACCGTCGCCAGTCCGGTGTCGGTGCCTTCCTCGACCAGTCTCTTGTAGACGTCCTCGGCGCTCATGTGGCGCACATCGCTTTTTTCGAACAGTTCGAGGATGCGCAGGCGGGGCAGCGTGGCCTTGAGGCCGATGGTTTTCAGGTCGTCGGGAGAACTCATCGCGTGTCCAGTAAGGAATGGGGCCGCAGCGGCATCCGCGGCGCTCATCGGGGATGATTCTCGGCTATGATATCAGCAATGCTTGTTGCTGAAGCCGCGGGCCGGCGTGGCCCGATATCCGTTTTTCCCCATGAAAATAATCCTGATGATCACGCTGCTGCTGGCCGGTTGCGGCAAAGTGCCGATGCTGCCGAGCCTGCAGCCGTACAAGATTGACATCCAGCAGGGCAACTACGTGACCCAGGACATGGTCGCCAAGCTGAAGCCCGGCATGACGCGCAGCCAGGTGCGCTTTGCGCTGGGCACACCGCTGATCGTCGATCCCTTCCGTACCGACCGCTGGGACTATGTCTACATGCTGCACAGGCAGGGTGATCTGGTCGAACAGCGCCAGGTGACGGTGGTGTTCAAGGGTGATGTGCTGGACCGCATCGAAGGTGACGTTGTGGCCGGGCCGGCTGCTCCGGCCGGTGCCAGTTCCGCCGCACCGGCCGCTGGTGCCGGACCGGCGCAGGAGAAAAAATGAGTGCCGTGACCGGCAGGACCAGGATCGCGGTGGCCGGCAGCGGCGGACGCATGGGCCGCATGCTGCTGGAGACGGTGACGCAGGACGGGCGCGCGCAGCTCGCCGCAGCGCTGGAACAGGCCGGCAATCCACAGGTCGGGCGCGATGCCGGTGAACTGGTGGGTGCGCCAAGCGGCGTGCTGATCAGTGACGATCCCGCGCGCGCGCTGGCGGGCTGCGACGTGCTGATCGATTTCACGCGGCCCGAGGGCACGCTGCAGCATCTCGCGATCTGCCGCAGGCTCAAGGTGCGCATGGTCATCGGCACCACCGGCTTTGACGACGCGGGCAAACAGGCGATTGCCGACGCGGCGCGTGAAATCGGCATTGTCTTTGCGCCGAACATGAGTGTCGGCGTCAACGTCACCCTCAAGCTGCTGGAGATGGCGGCGAAGGCCATGGGCGCGGACCACGACATCGAGATCATCGAGGCGCACCACAAGCACAAGGTCGATGCGCCCTCGGGCACCGCGCTGAAAATGGGTGAGGTGGTGGCCGGTGCCATGGGCAAAAAGCTGTCCGACTGCGCGGTCTACACCCGCGAAGGCCATACGGGCGAGCGCAAGCCGGGCAGCATCGGCTTTGCGACCATTCGCGGCGGCGACATCGTCGGCGACCACACGGTGATGTTTGCCGGCACCGGCGAACGTGTCGAAATCACGCATCGCTCGAACAGCCGTGCGACCTATGCCCAGGGCGCCGTGCGCGCCGCGCATTTCCTGATGACCCGGCCGGCGGGTTTGTACGACATGTGGGATGTGCTGGGTCTTAAGTAAAATAGTGTTTATAATCAATAACTTATAATGACTCCATGGGCGTGCATCAGTGTCAGTCTGCTGCTCGCCGTGATGCTGGCGCCGGATCCTGCGCGCGGCGCCGAGGTGCGCGACCTGACGTACCGCAATGGTGATGTCGAGGTGGGTGCGAAGCTTTATCTGCCCCGGGGGCGCGGTCCTTATCCAGCCGTGCTCTATGTGCATGCCCGCCGCGGCTGGGATGCCGAGGCCGATGCCCAGGTGCGGCGCTTCGTCGCCCACGGTCTCGCGGTGATCGCGCCGGACTATCACAGCCCGCGTTTCATCCCGGCCTGGCCGATCGAGCATGATCCGGCAACCGAGAGGGATGTCGAGCTCGCGATCGACGCGCTGAAAAAGATCCCTGAAGTGCGCTCCGACCGCATCTGCGTTGCCGGTTTTTCACGCGGCGGCTACCACGCCATCCTGCTGGCTGCGCGCCGCAGCGAGGTCGCCTGCGTGGTGACGTACTACGGCCACATGGTCAATCCCAATGCGCCGGAGCCGGTGCAGGTCTACCGCTATGCACCCGAGATCGACAAAATCCGCGTCCCGGTGATGTTCATCGTGGGCGAGGAGGAGCAGGAACTGCGCCGCACGGGCATCCGTCGTGCCTACTACGCGCTGCTGAAACGCGGTGTCCCGGTGGAGTTGCTGATGTATCCGTACGCACGCCGCGCCTTCGATTTTCGCCAGGACCAGCGCGAGGAAGAGAAGCTGGCCACGGCGGATGCCGCAAAACGCGCATCCGCATTCATCAGGACTGCGCTAAGTCCCTGATTTTCGGGCGGGTGGCTGTTTCCGGTTTGTCGTGACCCGCACCCTCGCGTATAATCCCTGCTTCAGAAACAGCGGAACGGAGACCCCGTTCCGCTTGTCGTATCAAACCCAATAAAATCAGGAGCTTGTCGTGTCTTCGCGTACGCCCGCCATTCTTGTACTGAAGGATGGCACGGTATTCCGCGGCTCCGCGATTGGTGCCGAGGGAATCGTTGCCGGGGAGGTCGTTTTCAATACGGCGATGACCGGCTATCAGGAAATCCTCACCGATCCGTCGTACTGCCGTCAGATCGTCACGCTGACCTATCCGCATATCGGGAATACCGGCGCCAATGCGGAAGATGTGGAATCGGAAAAAGTGCAGGCCGCAGGCCTGGTGATCCGCGATCTGCCGCTGCTGTCGTCCAATTTCCGCGAAACCGCAACGCTGGGCGACTACCTGAAGCGCGAGAACATCGTCGCCATTGCCGGCATCGACACCCGCAAGCTGACCCGCATCCTGCGCGACAAGGGCGCGCAGGACGGCTGCATCATGGCCGGCAAGGTTGATGAGGCGGCCGCGCTGAAGGCGGCCCGCGAATTCCCGGGCCTGGTCGGCATGGATCTGGCGAAGGTCGTGTCCTGCAAGATCCCGTATGCCACTGACGAGTCCGTGTGGGCGCTGGGCGCCGGTTACGGCAGGCGCGAAACCGAGGGTTTTCATGTTGTGGCCTACGATTTCGGCGTCAAGCGCAACATCCTGCGCATGCTGGCCGCGCGCGGCTGCCGTCTGACCGTGGTGCCGGCGCAAACGCCGGCGGCCGACGTGCTGAAGCTGAATCCAGACGGCGTGTTCCTGTCCAACGGTCCGGGCGATCCGGAACCCTGCGACTACGCGATCCGCGCGATCCGCGAAATCCTCGCCGCCGGCAAGCCGCTGTTTGGCATCTGCCTCGGCCACCAGCTGCTGGCGCTGGCCTGCGGGGCGAAGACGCTCAAAATGAAATTCGGCCACCATGGCGCGAATCACCCGGTGCAGGACCTTGAATCGAAGCGGGTGATGATCACCAGCCAGAACCACGGTTTTGCGGTGGACGCGGCGACGCTGCCGGCCAACGCCAAAGTGACCCATGTGTCGCTGTTCGACGGCAGCCTGCAGGGATTCGCGCTGACCGACAAGCCGGCCTTCTGCTTCCAGGGCCACCCCGAGGCGAGCCCGGGGCCGCACGACGTCGATTACCTGTTCGACCGTTTCGTGAATCTGATGGCGCAGCATTCCGCACGGACCGCAAAAAATGCCTAAAAGAACCGACATCAAGAGTGTGCTGATCATCGGTGCCGGCCCGATCATCATCGGCCAGGCGTGCGAGTTCGACTACTCCGGCGCGCAGGCCTGCAAGGCGCTGCGTGAAGAGGGTTACCGTGTCATCCTGGTCAACTCCAATCCTGCGACGATCATGACCGATCCCGGCATGGCGGATGCGACCTACATCGAGCCTGTGACCTGGCAGGTCGTCGAGAAGATCATCGCCGCCGAACGTCCCGATGCGCTGCTGCCGACCATGGGCGGGCAGACCGCGCTTAACTGCGCGCTTGACCTTGCCAAACACGGCGTGCTGGAAAAGTACGGCGTGGAAATGATCGGCGCCTCGAAGGAGGCGATCGACAAGGCCGAGGACCGCGAGAAATTCAAGAAGGCGATGGCGAAGATCGGGCTCGACAGCCCGCGCTCGGCGCTGGCGCACAGCCTCGAAGAGGCGCTGCAGGTGCAGACCGTGGTCGGCTTCCCGACCATCATCCGGCCCTCGTTCACCCTGGGCGGCACCGGCGGCGGCATTGCCTACAACCGCGAGGAATTCGTCGCCATCGTCGAGCGCGGCCTCGACGCCAGCCCGACCAAGGAAGTGCTGATCGAGGAGTCGGTGATCGGCTGGAAGGAATACGAGATGGAGGTCGTGCGCGACCGCGCCGACAACTGCATCATCATCTGCTCGATCGAGAACTTCGATCCGATGGGGGTGCACACCGGCGACTCGATCACCGTCGCCCCGGCGCAGACGCTGACCGACAAGGAATACCAGATCCTGCGCAATGCCTCGATCGCCTGCCTGCGCGAGATCGGCGTCGAGACCGGCGGCTCCAACGTCCAGTTCGGCATCAACCCGAAGGACGGGCGCATGGTCATCATCGAGATGAACCCGCGCGTGTCGCGTTCCTCGGCGCTGGCCTCCAAGGCGACGGGTTTCCCGATTGCCAAGGTCGCTGCCAAGCTGGCCGTTGGCTACACGCTTGATGAACTGCGCAACGAGATCACCGGCGGACTGACCCCGGCCTCCTTCGAGCCGAGCATCGACTACGTTGTCACCAAGATTCCGCGTTTCGCGTTCGAGAAGTTTCCGCAGGCCGATGACCGCCTGACCACCCAGATGAAATCGGTGGGCGAGGTGATGGCGATGGGTCGCACGATCCAGGAGTCGATGCAGAAGGCGCTGCGGGGGCTGGAGACCGGTGTCGACGGCTTTGATGAAAAAACCACCGACCCCGATGTCATCGAGAACGAACTCGGCGATCCCGGCCCGGAGCGGATTTTCTACGTCGCCGACGCCTTCCGCGCGGGCATGACCCGCGAGCAGGTGCACGGCTTCTCGCACATCGATCCCTGGTTCCTCGCCCAGATCGAGGACATCGTGCGCCAGGAGCAGGCGCTGGTCGGGCGCAAGCTGGAAGACCTCGACGCCGACGCGCTGCGTGCGCTGAAACGCGCCGGTTTTTCCGACCGGCGGCTGGCGAAGCTCCTGATCACCGACCAGCACGCGGTTCGCGCGCGCCGCCATGAACTGAGCGTGCGTCCGGTCTACAAGCGTGTCGACACCTGTGCCGCTGAATTCGCGACCAGCACCGCCTACATGTATTCGACCTACGAGGAGGACTGCGAGGCGCAGCCCACCGACCGCAGGAAGATCATGGTATTGGGCGGCGGTCCCAACCGCATCGGCCAGGGCATCGAATTCGACTACTGCTGCGTGCATGCCGCGCTGGCACTGCGCGAGGACGGCTTCGAGACCATCATGGTCAACTGCAACCCGGAGACCGTCTCCACCGACTACGACACGTCCGACCGCCTCTATTTCGAGCCGCTGACGCTGGAGGATGTGCTGGAGATTGTCGCCATCGAGAAGCCGGTGGGCGTGATCGTGCAGTTCGGCGGACAGACGCCGCTGAAGCTCGCGCGCGACCTTGAGGCCAACGGCGTGCCGATCATCGGCACCACGCCGGACTCCATCGACATCGCCGAGGACCGCGAGCGTTTCCAGAAACTGCTGACGAAGCTCAAGTTGAAGCAGCCGCCCAACCGCACTGCGCGCAGCCCGCAGAAGGCGCTGCTCGCCGCCGCCGAGATCGGTTATCCGCTGGTGGTTCGCCCCTCGTATGTGCTGGGCGGCCGGGCGATGGAAATCGTCCATGAGCAGAGCGAACTCGAGCGCTACATGCGCGAGGCGATCAAGGTGTCCAACGACTCGCCGGTGCTGCTCGACCGCTTCCTCAATGATGCGACCGAGGTCGATGTCGATGCGATCAGTGACGGTACCGAGGTGATCATCGGCGGCGTCATGGAGCACATCGAGCAGGCCGGCGTGCACTCGGGCGATTCTGCCTGTTCGCTGCCGCCGTTCTCGCTGTCGCCGGAACTGCAGGCCGAACTGCGCCGGCAGACCGTGGCAATGGCGAAGGCGCTGAAGGTGAACGGCCTGATGAACGTGCAGTTCGCGATCCAGCACGGCCCCGAGGGCGACGTCGTCTACGTGCTCGAGGTGAATCCCCGCGCGTCGCGCACCGTGCCCTTCGTGTCAAAGGCCGCCGGGCTGCCGCTGGCGAAGATTGCCGCGCGCTGCATGTCGGGGCGCCTGCTCAGGGACCAGGGCGTGACCCGGGAAATCGTGCCGCCGTATTATTCGGTGAAGGAGGCGGTGTTCCCCTTCATCAAGTTCCCGGGGGCGGACACCATCCTCGGACCGGAAATGAAATCGACCGGCGAGGTGATGGGCGTGGGTGAGACCTTCGCCGAGGCCTTCGTCAAGTCGCAACTGGGGTCCGGCGAGCGCCTGCCCCAGTCGGGCAAGGTGTTCATCAGCCTGCGCGACGATGACAAGCTGCGTGTGCTCGATATCGCACGGGTGCTGACCGGCATGGGCTTCACGCTGGTGGCCACCCATGGCACGGCGAAGGCGCTGGAGGCGGCCGGACTTGCTGTGACCCGCATCAACAAGGTGGCGGAAGGCCGTCCGCACATCGTCGACATGATCAAAAACGGCGAGATCGTGTTCATCATCAACACGGTCGAGGAGAAGCGTTCCGCGATCCGCGACTCCTACTCGATCCGTCGAGCGGCGCTGCAGCAGCGCGTGACCCTGTACACGACGCTGGCCGGCGCGCGTGCCGCCGCCAACGGCATGGCGCAGGCGCGCGAGTTGCAGGTCTACGCGGTGCAGAACCTGCACAAACGCCTGGCCGCCTGAGGCCGGCGTACAAGCCACGGGAGCATCCATGATTGCCAAAACCCCATTGACCGTCAAAGGCGCAGAACTGCTGCGCGCGGAGCTGCATGAACTGAAAACGGTGCAGCGGCCGGCGATCATCAACGCCATCGCCGAGGCGCGTTCGCACGGCGACCTGTCGGAGAACGCCGAGTACTCGGCGGCGAAGGAGCGCCAGAGCTTCATCGAGGGACGCATCGCCGAACTGGAGTCGAAGGTTTCCAACGCGCAGATCATCGATCCCTCGACCATCGATGCCGACGGCCGCTGCGTGTTCGGCGCCACCGTGGAACTCGAGGATGTTTCGGGCGGCACCACGGTGACCTACCAGATCGTCGGCGATGACGAGGCCGACATCAAGCAGGGCAAGATCTCTATCAGTTCGCCGATTGCGCGCGCGCTGATCGGCAAGTACGCCGGTGACGTCGCCGAGGTGCAGGCGCCGGGCGGCGTGCGCGAATACGAGATCATCGACGTCCGCTACGTCTGATGCGCAGACTTGCCGAAGCGTTGCAGGCTGTTGCCGCGACGCTGTGGGTCGGCGGCCTGTGGGTGACCGGTTACATGGTCGCGCCGGTACTGTTTTCCACACTGCCTGACCGCAGCCTGGCGGGCCTGCTCGCAGGAAAACTGTTCGGCCTGATGGCCTGGGTTGGCATTGGCTGTGCGCTGTACCTGCTCGTATTTCGTTTTGCGCGCCATGGCTTGGCGGCCTTCCGCCAGGGTGTGTTGTGGGTTTTGCTGCTGATGCTGGCCTTGGTCTGCGCTGGCGAATTCGGCGTCCAGCCGGTGATGGCGGCACTGAAGGCGCAGGCGCTGCCGCAGCAGATTATGGAATCCGTGTTGCGCGACCGCTTCGCGGCCTGGCATGGTGTGTCGAGCGGCCTCTACGTGATCCAGAGCCTGCTCGGCATCGTGCTGGTCATTCTCCTGGCGCGCGGAAGATAATGTTTAAAAACAATTACTTGTAAGGCATTAGCCCTGGAAGCTGCGTTTGGTCCGGTGCGGTGCCTTGCGGGCTCGGGTTTTTGCCGGTTTTTTTGCACCCCGGGCGTCGCGATCCGAGGATGCCGGGGTTGACGCATCGTCGGGGCGCGGCCTGAAGATCACCAGGATTTTTCCGATATGCTGCACGGGCGCCGCATCGAGCGGCTCGCAGATTGCTGCGACCATATCGGCTCGGGCATCGCGGTCATCACCGAGCACGCGGATCTTGATCAGTTCGTGGCTTTTCAGGCTGATGTCGATTTCACGCAGCACTTTCGGCGTCAGGCCGGCATCGCCGATCATGACCACCGGTTGCAGATGATGTGCCCGGGCTTTGAGGGCACGGCGTTCGGCGGGAGTCAGGGGTTTCATGGAATCTACGGGTAATTGGTAATTGGTGAATGGTAACCCGGAAGGCAGGCTGTTCTGCGGCCCTCCACGAATTACCATTCACCAATCATCATTTATCGGGTTATCAAGGTGGCACGCAACAAGAGCAGCAAGGCGTGGATGCATGAACACGTCAATGATCCCTATGTGCGCCGCGCGCAAGCGGAGGGCATGCGTTCGCGCGCGGCCTACAAGTTGGAGCAGTTGGCCGAGCGCGACAAGCTGCTAAAGCCTGGGATGACCGTGGTCGATCTCGGCTCAACGCCGGGGGGCTGGTCGCAGGTTGCGGCCAGGGCGGTCGGCGCCTCGGGCCGGGTGGTTGCGGTGGATCTGCTGGAGATGGTTCCGGTGGCCGGCGTGCACTTCATCCACGGCGATTTTGGCGAGGACGCGGTGCTGGAGGAAATCGAGCGCGCCCTGGACGGGCAGGGTGCCGACCTTGTGTTGTCCGATATGGCCCCCAATCTGAGCGGTGTGGCCGGCACCGACCAGGCCCGCAGCATAGGGCTGGCCGAACTGGCGCTGGATTTTGCAGTCAAGCACCTGAAACCACGGGGTAATTTCCTGGTCAAAGTGTTTCAGGGTTCGGGTTTTGAGGCGCTGGTGGCGGAGATCAGGCGCTGTTTTGTCCAGGTCGCGATCCGCAAGCCCGAAGCCTCCCGCAGCCGGTCGAACGAGGTTTATGTGGTGGCCAAGGGCTTGAAGTCGGGACCGAAGGCCGGCTGACCGTTGCCGCATACCCCGGAAATGCCCGGGCGCGGTGGGGCTGTCCGTGCTGCGTCGTGCAGCGAAAAAGTTTAGAATTGAATCACTTAGCTTAAGCGGCGCCCCCCGGGCGTCGCGCAACGAGGAGCGGCCTTGAACAATCTGATGAAAAACATGGCGATCTGGCTGGTGATCGCGCTGGTGCTGATGACGGTGTTCAACCAGTTCAACGTGCGCCAGACCACGCAGAAGGCCATGGAGTATTCCCAGTTCATCGACGAGGTGAAGCAGGGCAAGATCGCCAAGGTCACCATCGAGGGGCGCGTCGTCAAGGGTGTCAAAACTACCGGCGAGAAATTCACGACCTACTCCCCATCCGACATCTGGATGGTCACCGACCTGCTGAAGAATGGCGTCATCGTCGAGGCCAAGCCCGAGGAAGAGCCCTCGCTGCTGATGAACATCTTCGTGTCCTGGTTCCCGATGCTGCTGCTGATCGGCGTGTGGATTTTCTTCATGCGCCAGATGCAGGGCGGCGGCCGTGGCGGCGCCTTCTCCTTCGGCAAGAGCCGCGCCCGGATGCTCGATGAAAACAACAACACGGTGACCTTCGCCGACGTTGCCGGGTGCGAAGAAGCCAAGGAAGAGGTCTCCGAGCTGGTCGAGTTCCTGCGCGACCCCTCGAAATTCCAGAAGCTCGGTGGCCGCATTCCGCGCGGCGTGCTGATGGTCGGCAACCCCGGCACCGGCAAGACGCTGCTGGCGCGCGCGATCGCCGGTGAGGCCAAGGTGCCGTTTTTCTCGATCTCGGGTTCCGATTTCGTCGAGATGTTCGTCGGCGTGGGTGCCGCGCGTGTGCGCGACATGTTCGAAAACGCGAAGAAACACGCCCCCTGCATCGTGTTCATCGACGAGATCGACGCGGTCGGTCGCCAGCGCGGCGCCGGCCTGGGTGGTGGCAACGACGAGCGCGAGCAGACGCTGAACCAGCTGCTGGTCGAGATGGACGGTTTCGAGGCGAACTCGGGCGTCATCATCATCGCCGCCACCAACCGGCCTGACGTGCTTGATCCTGCGCTGCTGCGCCCGGGCCGCTTTGACCGCCAGGTTGTGGTGCCGCTGCCGGACATCCGCGGCCGCGAACAGATCCTGCTGGTGCACATGCGCAAGGTGCCGATCTCGCCCGACGTCAAGGCCGACATCATCGCCCGCGGTACGCCGGGATTCTCCGGTGCCGATCTCGCCAACCTGGTCAACGAAGCGGCGCTCTTTGCAGCGCGCGGCAACAAGCGCCTGGTTGACATGGAGGACTTCGAGCGCGCCAAGGACAAGATCATGATGGGCGCCGAGCGCCGCTCGATGGTGATGCCTGAGCACGAGCGCCGCAACACCGCCTACCACGAGGCCGGCCACGCGCTGGTCGCCCGCCGCCTGCCGCTGACCGATCCCGTGCACAAGGTGACGATCATCCCGCGCGGCCGCGCGCTGGGCGTGACCATGCAGTTGCCGACGGAAGACCGCTACAGCATGAACCGCGACCAGATTCTGCAGAACATCTCGGTGCTGTTCGGCGGCCGCATCGCCGAGGAGGTGTTCATGGGGCAGATGACCACCGGCGCTTCCAACGACTTCGAGCGCGCCACCGAAATGGCGCGCAACATGGTCACCCGCTGGGGTATGAGCGATAACCTCGGTACGATGGTTTACGGCGAGAACGAAGGCGAAGTGTTCCTCGGCCGCTCGATCACGACCCACAAGAACATGTCGGAAGAAACCATGCGCAAGGTCGATGCGGAAATCCGCCGCATCATCGATCAGCAGTACGCGCTGGCGCGCAAACTGATCGAAGAAGACCGCGAAAAGGTCGAGGCAATGGCCAAGGCGCTGCTCGAGTGGGAAACCATCGACTCCGATCAAATCGAGGACATCATGGAGGGGCGTCCGCCGCGGGCTCCGAAGCCGGTGACCGCGACCCCGCCCAAGCCGCCCAAGGACAGCACACCTGGCGCCGCAGCGACCAACACGCCGGCGGCCGAAGCCTGATGGCAGAAGCGGTGATTGGTGAATGGTGATTGGTAAGCGTTTAGGCAAGACGGCAGGGGCGTTCCCTGCCGTTTTTGTTTTTGCCTTCCTCTTCCTGTCTGTCCGGTGATGCTCCACTGCGGCAAATACCGACTCGTACTCGACCGCCCGCTAATCATGGGGGTGGTCAACGTGACGCCTGATTCCTTTTCCGACGGCGGCCGCTTCCTCCAGGTTCAGGCGGCCGTGGACCATGCACGACGGCTGGTCGATGAAGGTGCGGACCTGCTGGACATTGGCGGCGAGTCGACACGGCCCGGCGCGGCGCCGGTGGCGCTCGACGAGGAACGCCGCCGCGTGCTGCCGGTGATCGAGGCGCTGGCCGGTGCCGGCGTGCCGCTGTCGGTCGATACCCAGAAGCCTGAGCTGATGCGTGAGGCCGCCGTTGCTGGGGCGGCACTGATCAATGACGTTAACGGCTTCGAGGCGCCCGACGCACTGACCGCGGTGGCCGGCGGCGATTGCGCAGTCTGCATCATGCACAAGCAGGGGGATCCGCGCAGCATGCAGCAGGCGCCGCAGTACGGGGACGTTGTGGCGGAGGTCGATGCCTATCTGAGGCGGCGGGCCGCCGCTGCGGAACAGGCTGGAATCGCGCGCGAACGCATCGTCATCGATCCTGGTTTCGGCTTTGGTAAAACCCTGGAGCACAATCTGGCGCTGCTGCGCGGGCTCAAATCGGTCGCCGCCGCGGGTTATCCGGTGCTCGCGGGACTGTCACGCAAATCGATGATCGGCGCGCTGACCGGCAGGCCGGTCGGTGAGCGCATGTCCGGCAGCGTCGCTGCCGCACTGCTTGCGGCGCAGCGTGGGGCTTCCATCCTGAGGGTGCATGATGTCGCGGCCACACGAGATGCCTTGAAAGTATGGCAGGCCGTTGGCGACGGGAGTTCGTGAGTCAGTGATTCGGCCACATGGCCGGATTCGCTGTAACATTCACGCCGGGCAGGCGGACGACTGGTTCCCTGATTACCCGATCATCTAATAATTACATCACCGCAAAAATGAGCAGAAAATACTTTGGCACCGACGGTGTGCGTGGCACGGTGGGCGAGGCACCGATCACCCCGGATTTCGTGATGCGTCTGGGCTATGCGGCGGGCAAGGTGCTCGCGCGCAAGGCCGCCGGCGTCGAGCGCCCAGCAGTGCTGATCGGCAAGGACACCCGCATTTCCGGCTACATGCTGGAATCGGCCCTGGAGGCCGGGCTTTCGGCGGCGGGCGTCGACGTGCTGCTGGTCGGTCCGATGCCGACGCCGGGCGTGGCCTACTTGACCCGGGCACTGCGCCTGTCGGCCGGCATTGTCATCAGTGCGTCCCACAATCCCTACCAGGACAATGGCATCAAGTTTTTCTCGGCGGATGGCAGCAAGCTGCCGGATGCGACGGAATCCGCAATCGAGGCTGCTCTGGATCAGCCGTTGAAGTGTGCGTCATCGTCCAAGCTCGGCAAGGCGCGGCGTATCGACGATGCTGCGGGGCGCTACATCGAATTCTGCAAAAGCACCTTCCCCTCGCGACTGGACCTGCATGGCTTGCGCATCGCGCTCGATTGCGCAAACGGTGCCGGTTATCACATCGCCCCCCATGTGTTTCACGAGCTCGGCGCCGATGTGCTGCCGGTGGGAGTTGCGCCGGACGGCTTCAACATCAACAGAAACGTCGGGGCCACCCATGCCGAATCGCTGCAGAAGGCGGTACGCCGGACGAAGGCGGACATCGGCATTGCCCTCGACGGTGACGGCGACCGGCTGATCATGGCTGATGCATCAGGGCGTATTTACGACGGTGATGAACTGCTCTATGTCGTGGCTGCCCGCCGCAAGCGGACACGCAGCCTGCGCGGGGGCGTGGCCGGCACGCAGATGACCAATCTCGCGATGGCCCAGGCGCTGGCAAAGCTGAAAATACCCTTTGCGCGTGCCAAGGTCGGCGACCGCTACGTGCTGGAAATGCTGCAGGCGAAGGGCTGGCAGCTGGGTGGCGAAAACTCAGGCCACATCGTCTGCCTTGACCGTCACACCACCGGCGACGGCATTGTGTCGGCACTTCAGGTTCTGGAGGCGTTGATCGGGGGCGGGACCACGCTGGATAAGGCCGTGGACTTCGCGCTGTATCCGCAGGTGCTGGTGAACGTGCGGGTGAACGGCCGTCCGGCGCGAGACATCGTTGCTGCGGCATCCGTACAGAAGGCCGTGGCTGCGGCGGAACGCACGTTGAAGGACACTGGACGGGTGCTGCTGCGGCCCTCCGGCACCGAACCGGTGATCCGGGTCATGGTCGAGGGCGCATCCCTGGCGGGAGTCAGGAAACTGGCCGCCGACATCGCGCGGGCGGTGTCCGCGGCAGCCTGAGACCACCGGCTGCGGATCAGCCAAAGCGGCCGGTAATGTAGTCCTCGGTTTCCTGCTTTTTCGGCTTGATGAACAGTTCGTCGGTCCGGCCGTATTCGACCATTTCGCCCAAATACATATAGGCCGTGAAATCCGACACCCGCGCCGCCTGCTGCATGTTGTGGGTGACGATGGCGACCGTGTATTCCGATTTCAGCTCGTGCACCAGTTCCTCGATCTTGGCGGTCGAAATCGGGTCCAGTGCCGAGGTCGGTTCGTCAAGCAGGATCACCGAGGGTTTCACGGCCACCGACCGGGCGATGCACAGCCGCTGCTGTTGGCCGCCCGATAACGCAAGTCCGCTCTGGTTCAGTTTGTCCTTGGCCTCGTTCCACAGCGCGGTCTTGGTCAGCGCCCACTCGACGCGCTCATCCATCTCGCCCCGGGACAGCTTTTCGTAGAGGCGCACGCCGAAGGCGATGTTGTCGTAGATCGACATGGGGAAGGGCGTCGGTTTCTGGAACACCATGCCGATGCGCGCCCGCAGCAGGTTCAGGTCCTGCTTGGGATCAAGGATGTTCTGGCCGTAGAAATTGATTTCCCCCTCGGCGCGTTGTCCCGGGTAGAGGCTGTACATCCGGTTCAGCGTGCGCAGCAGCGTCGACTTGCCGCAGCCCGAGGGGCCGATGAAAGCGGTGACCTTGTGCTCGGCGATGTCCAGGTTGATGTCCTTCAGACCCTGAAAACTGCCGTAGAAGAAGTTCAGCCTGCGGATCTGGATCGCTGTTTTGACGAGTTGCTCGGCGGCTTCGCTCATTGTGTGTCTCTCTGTCCGTTCGACTGCGTTCTAATGGGAGGTTTTGTCCCGGAAAAACACCCGGGCGAGGATGTTCAGCACCAGCACCGTCAGCGTGATCAGCAGCGCGCCGCCCCAGGCCAGGCGTACCCAGTTGTCGTAGGGGCTCATTGCGAACTGGAAAATCACCACCGGCAGGTTCGACATCGGGCTATTCATGTCGATCGAGAAGAACTGGTTGTTCAGCGCGGTAAAGAGCAGGGGTGCGGTCTCGCCGCTGATGCGGGCCAGTGCGAGCAGAACGCCGGTGACGACGCCGGCTTTTGCGGCGCGCAGCGTTACCATGATTGACACCTTCCAGCGCGGGGCGCCGAGCGCGAAGGCGGCTTCGCGCAGGCTGCCCGGCACCAGGCGCAGCATGTTCTCGGTAGTGCGCAGGACCACGGGGATCGCGATCAGCGACAGCGCAAGGGTGCCCGCCCAGCCGGAGAAGTGTTTGACCTGGTAGACGAGGATTGCGTAGATGAACAGGCCGAGCACGATCGACGGGGCGCTCAACATGATGTCCGTCATGAAGCGGGTGATTTCGGCGATCCGGCTGCGATCGCCGAACTCGGCGAGATAGACCCCCGCAAGGATGCCGACCGGGGTGCTGACCAGGGTCGCGAAGCCCACCATCATCAGGCTACCGACGATGGCATTGGCAAGTCCGCCGCCTTCGGAGCCCGGCGCCGGCGTCGACTGCGTGAACATGTTCCAGTCGATGGCCCGGATGCCGTTCTTGAACAGCACGAAGAGTATCCACAGCAGCACGAACAGGCCGAGTGCCATGGCGACCATCGACAGCGCGATGCCGATGCGGTTTTTCCAAAGCCGTTGCCTGTAGAGATTCTGGTTCATGGCTGTTTCCGGGTATGCGGGATCAGGTTTTCAGGCCCTTGGCGCGCTCGGTGCGGATGATCAGCAGCTTCGCGAAGGCAAGTACGATGAAGGTGATGACGAACAGCAGCAGGCCCAGCGCGAACAGCGTGGACAGGTGGAAGTCGGCGGCCTCACCGAATTCGTTGGCAAGTGTCGAGGCGATCGACGATCCGGGCGAGAACAGCGAGGCGCTGATGCGCTGCGAGTTGCCGATGACGAAGGTAACGGCCATCGTTTCGCCCAGCGCACGGCCGAGCCCGAGCATGATGCCGCCGATGACGCCCTGCTGCGTGTAGGGCAGCACGATGTGGCGCACGACCTCCCAGGTCGTGCAGCCGATGCCGTAGGCCGATTCGCGCAGGATCGGCGGCACGATCTCGAACACGTCACGCATCACCGCGGCGATGAAAGGCAGGATCATGAAGGCCAGCACCAGTCCTGCCGCGAGGATGCCGATGCCGTTCATCGCGCCGCCGAACAGCGGGGCGATGATCGGCATCTGCCCCAGTGTCGACTGCAGGGCAGGCTGGCCGTATTCGGCGAACAGCGGGGCGAATACGAAGAGGCCGAACATCCCGTAGATGATCGAAGGTACCGCGGCCAGCAGTTCGATCGCGGTGCCCAGCGGGCGGCGCAGCCAGGTGGGGCAGGTTTCGGTCAGGAACAGCGCGATGCCGAAGCTGAGGGGCACGGCGATCAGGATCGCGATGGTCGCGCTGGCCAGCGTGCCGAAGATGGCGATGGCGGCGCCGAATTCCTCGTTGATGATGTCCCACTCGACTCGCCACAGGAATTCGATGCCGAATTTCTGGAAGGCGGGCCATGCGACCATGGCGAGTGAGACCAGGATGCCGATCAGCGCCACCAGCACGACCAGCGAGAAGCTGAAGGTGAGCTTGTGGAAAATGAAATCCTGGATGCGCTGCCTGCGGACCGTTTCGAGGCGCCGCCGGTCGCGCAGGCCGCCGTCCGTCGATGAGCTGTTCATGAATTCCCCGCTCCGGGCTCCCGTGGGTGCCGGAATTTTGGGGTCAAGTATACCGCTGCCCGTGCGTGAAGTATTCATGCAGGTTCCAGGATGCGCATCGGTTCATGATCCGGAAAAAAGGGATTCCGGAAAAAAACATGGAGTGCCCGTAGACACTCCATGTTGCCGCGAATGGCGCTCAGCGCGCGATTTGCGTCCAGACTTTCTCGGTGATGGCCTTGGTCAGCGCGTCCGGCAGCGGAACGTAGTCGAGCTCCAGTGCCATCTGCTTGCCGTTCTTGAAGGCCCAGTCGAAGAACTTGAGTACTTCGTTGGAGGCGGCCTTGTTGGCGGGGTTTTTGTACATCAGCGCGAAGGTCGCGCCGGAGATCGGCCAGGCGTCCGCGCCTTTCTGGTTGACCAGCGACAGGCCCATGCCCGGCACGCTGAACCAGTCGGCACCCGCTGCAGCGGCGGCGAAGGTCTTGTCTTCCGGATCGACATATTTCCCGTCACGGTTGCGCAGTTGCAGGTGCGGGATCTTATTGCGCTTGGCGTAGGCGTATTCGACATAGCCGATCGCGCCCTTCACACGGCTGACATTGGCGGCGACACCCTCGTTGCCCTTGCCGCCGACCGAGGTGGCTGCCGGCCATTTGACCGCGGCGCCCTTGCCGACCTTGTCTTTCCAGGTCGGGCTGACTTCGGTTAGGTAGTCGGTGAAGATGAAGGTGGTGCCCGAACCGTCGGAGCGGTGCACAACGGTGATGGACTGGTCAGGCAGCTTCTTGCCGGGGTTCAGCGCGGCGATTTTCGGGTCATTCCACTTCGAAATCGAGCCCATGAACATTTCCGCCAGCACTTCGCCGGTCACTTTCAGTTCGCCGGGCTTAAAACCCTCGAGGTTGATGACGGGGACCACGCCGCCGAGCACGGTCGGGAACTGCACCATGCCGTCCTTGTCGAGTTCGGCGCCGCTGAGCGGGGCATCGGTGCCGCCGAAGGTCACGGTTTTGGCGCGGATCTGGCGAATGCCGCCGGAGGAGCCGATCGACTGGTAGTTGAGGCCGACATTGGAGGCTTTTTTGTAGGCTTCGGCCCACTTGGCGTAAATGGGGTAGGGGAAGGTCGCGCCGGCGCCGGTGATGTCGGCGGCCTGGGCTGCCGTAACCATCGCCAGGGCGGAAGCCGCGGCCACAGCAAATTTCTGGATCACAGATTTCATGGGTTGTTCCTCGGTAATTATTGATGTTGGTTGATGAATGCCGATAGTTTCAACAAGCAGCGACACTCTACCTGCCGATTGTTGCAGTTGAATGACACGGTTGAAACAAAAATAATTCAATAAAAACAAGTATTTGTGAAATTTTATCGTCATGGATTGTGCCGGGGCGGCCGCCCTCAATCCGTCGCGGGCCGGCGGACGTTGATCAGCGCGACCAGGCTCAGCATCACCGGCACCTCGACCAGCACCCCGACCACGGTGGCCAGTGCCGCGCCCGAGTTCAGGCCGAACAGGGAGATCGCCACGGCCACCGCCAGCTCGAAAAAATTCGAGGTCCCGATCAGGCAGGCGGGGCCGGCAATGGCAGGCGGCAGGCGCATCCGGTGCGCGAGCCACCAGCCGAGGAAAAAAATGCCGTAGGTCTGCAGGATCAGCTGCAAGGCGATCATCGCGATGATCGCCGGGCGGTTGATCAGCGTCTCGGCCTGGAAGCCGAACAGCAGGACCACGGTGCCGAGTAAGCCGGCCATGGCCCAGGGTTTGAGCATGCTGACAACATTGCCGACGGCGCCGGGACCGCTGGTGTCCAGAAAATGGCGGGTCGCCACGCCTGCCAGCAGCGGCAGGACCACGTAGAGCAGGGTCGAGAGCAGCAGCGTGGACCAGGGGACGGCGATGTCGGTGACGCCGAGCAGCAGTGCCGCGATCGGCGCAAACGCGAAAACCATGACCACGTCGTTCACCGCGACCTGTACCAATGTGTACGCGGGGTCGCCGCGTACCAGCTGGCTCCAGACGAACACCATCGCCGTGCATGGCGCCACGCCCAGCAGGATCATCCCGGCCATGTACTCGCTCGCTGACTGCGGGTCGACCCAGGGCGCGAACAGGAACTCGAAAAACAGCACCGCCAGCGCCGCCATCGTGAACGGCTTGATCAGCCAGTTGATCAGCAGCGTCAGCGCGAGGCCGCGTGGCTGATGGTGCACCTGCCTGATGGCGCTCCAGTCGATCTGGATCATCATCGGGTAGATCATCAGCCAGATCAGCGCGGCAACGACGAGATTGACATGGGCGTATTCGACGGCCGCGACCGCCGCGAAGAGGCCCGGTACCGCCGTCCCGAGTGCAACGCCAGCGGCCATCGCGAGACCGACCCACAGGGCCAGGAAACGCTCGAAATTGCCCATCGCCGGTCAGGAGTCGGTTTTGCCGATGTCCGCAAGTTCCTGCTGCAGCGCCAGCCGGTCGAGTTTTTCCAGAGGCAGGCTCAGGAATATGGAGATGCGCCGGTTGAGGATGTGGTAGGCCTCGGCAAAGGCACGCTGGCGCCGCTCGTCATCGCCCTGGACCGGCACCGGATCCTCGACGCCCCAGTGTGCCGTTATGGGCTGGCCCGGCCATACCGGACAGACCTCGCCCGCGGCCTTGTCGCAGACGGTAATCACGAAATCCATTTTTGGCGCTTCCGGCCGCGCGAACTCGGTCCAGTCCTTGGCGCGAAGTTGCCGCGTGTCGACGGCGTTGCGCCGGAGGTAGGCGATCGCATCGGGATTGGGCTCGGGCGCCGGGTGGCTGCCAGCACTGTAGGCGGCGAAGCGGCCGCGGCCGAACTGGTTCAGGATGGCTTCGGCCATCAGGCTGCGTGCCGAATTGGCAGTGCATAGGAACAACACGTTGTAGACGCGTTCGCTCATGGGGATGTCCTCGGGGATTGGATGAATGCCGTGCTGCGGTGTTCAGCGGTGGCGCGCGGCTGGCGTGGGCGGACAGGTGGCGGATTCCGGACAGCGAAGTTCCGGCACGTCGGCGCAGGGTTCGCCCCCGCAACAGTTTTCGGTCAGGAATTCCAGCAAGTCGCGCATCGCACCGAGATTTGCGCGGTAACGCAGGAAGCGGCCCTCGCGTTGCAGCGTGACCAGGCCGCAGCCGTGCAGTGCGCGCAGGTGAAAAGACAGGGCGTTGGCCGGGATGCGCAGCGTGTCGCCGATCTGGCCGGCATGCAGGCCGGCGGGACCGGCAGCGACCAGTGCGCGGAATATGCGCAGGCGCGAGGGCTGGGCGAGAGCGGACAGCACACCCAGGGCCTGAGACTCTCCCGCAGGCTGGAAACGGTCGTTCATGCGCGCAGTCCCGACGCTGCCGGTACGCCGTCCGGCAGGCGCAGGGTGATCAGCCAGCAGGCGAACAGCATCAATGCTGATCCGAACAGGGCATAACCGAGCCCGCCCCACTGGTAGAGCAGCCCGGACAGCAGGGTGCCGCCGAACCGGCCAGCCGCATTGGCGGCATAGTAGAAGCCTACATCCTCGGCGGCTTTTTCCGATCCAGCATAGGCCAGCACGAGATAGCTGTGTACCGAGGAGTTCACGGCAAACACGAAACCGAACACGGCCAGTCCGCCGACCACGATCCAGGGTAGTTGCGGCAGTTCAAGATAAACCGCGACAGCCAGCGCTGCGGGAATCAGCGCCAGTGCCGCAGACCAGGTCCGTGCAGCCGGCACCTCGTGGCTGAGTCCGTCGTGGCTGCGGCGTACCAGCCGCGGCGCGAGCGCCTGCACCAGCCCGTAACCTATGGTCCAGGCCGCGAGGAAGCCGCCGACCATCGCGAAGGTCCAGCCCGCCGAGTACAGATACACCGGCACGCCCACCACGAACCAGACATCGCGTGCACCGAACAGAACAATGCGCGCTGCCGCGAGTGCGTTGATCCCCGGATTTTTCGAGAACAGTTCTTTTACCGACTTCGAGGCGCGGCTCTTCCCCATCATGGGGGGCAGCGACATCAGCACGCCGAGCAGCACCAGGCCCAGCAGTCCGGCCATCATCCACAGGGATCCGCGGAATCCCAGCAGTTCCAGCATCAGGCCGCCGAGGAAAAAGCCGACGCCCTTCATCGCGTTTTTGCTGCCGGTGAACCAGGCCACCCACTTGAACAGCTGGCCGGCCTCGCGCCTGTCGACCTGCTCCGAAGTGACCTTGATCGCCGACTTGCTGGCGGTCTTGGTGAGGTCCTTGGCTACGCCGCAGATGCCCTGGGCCACCAGCACCCAGGCCACGGACAGTGCTGCAGTCCATTCCGGGTTCAGCAGCGAGAGCAGCATGAAGCCGATGATTTGCGTGGTCAGGCCCACCATCAGCATCCGGGCGATGCCGAAGCGCGTTGCGAGCCAGCCGCCGACGAGGTTGGCGACGATGCCGGCGGCCTCGTAGAGCAGGAACAGGAAGGCCAGCGTGAAGGGCGTGTAACCGAGGCGGTAGAAATGCAGAAGCACCAACATGCGCAGCGCGCCGTCGGTCAGCGTGAAGCCCCAGTACGCGGCGGTGACAATGGCGTAGTTGCGCACGGCGTGCTGCATGTCAGAGGCCAGTGGCTTTCATGTGGCAGGCGAGATCGACCATGCGGCAGGCGTAGCCCATTTCGTTGTCGTACCAGGCGTATACCTTCAGCAGCGTCCCGTCGGTGACCATTGTCGACGGCGCATCGACGATGCTGCTGCGGGTGTCGCGCGCGTAGTCGATGCTGACCAGTGGCCGGGTTTCATAGCCGAGTATGCCGGCGAGGGGGCCTTTTGCCGCGGCGGCGAACAGAGCATTGACCTCTTCCGCCGAGGTCGCGCGCTGCAATTCAAAAACACAGTCGGTGAGCGAGGCATTGAGCACCGGCGCTCGCACTGCATGGCCGTTGAGCTTGCCCTTGAGTTCGGGATAGATCAGTGCGATCGCGGTGGCGCTGCCGGTCGTCGTCGGCGCGAGGCTCAGCATCGCGCTGCGTGCGCGGCGCAGGTCCTTGTGCGGCGCGTCCACGACCAGATTGGTATTGGTGGGATCGTGGATGGTGGTGATCTGGCCGTGGCGTATGCCGAGGCTGTCGTGCACGACCTTGACCACGGGCGCCAGGCAGTTGGTGGTGCAGGAGGCGGCGGTGACGATGCGGTCGCGGGCGGGGTCGTAGCGTTCGTGGTTGATGCCTACGACGATGTTGAGGATGCCGCCGGTCTTGACCGGCGCGGCGACGATGACCCGTTTGGCGCCGCGCTGCAGATGCCCTTCCAGCGTTTCCGGCGTCAGGAATTTGCCGGTGCATTCGAGCACGAGATCAACGCCGAGTTCGCCCCAGGGGATCTCGGCGGTACTGGCATGTGAACTGAAGGACAGCTGGCGGTCGTTGATGCGGATGCCTTGTTCGTCCGTCGCGGAGATGTCGGCACGCCATTTGCCCTGAGTGCTGTCGAAGGCCAGCAGGTGGGCTGTGGCAGCGGCACCGCCCTTGATTTCATTGAGGTGCACGACGTCCAGACGGTTGTCGGCGCGCGGGTCGTCGCCCGGCCGTTCCGCCGCGCCCATGGCGGCGCGCAATGCAAGGCGCCCGATCCTGCCCATGCCGTTGATGCCAACTCTCATGCCTGCGGTCCCTTTTTCCTGATATTTCAATTGTCGTTGAATTTTGCGTGACTATAAGGATCGAATGTGACAGGTTCGAGACAGTGTCCGTGTCCGGCGCTTTGAGGGCAATCTGCCCGTCGCTGTCTTTGAGCGACTTTTCCGAGAGGGGGCGAAATTCGTCAGTCTGCACGGGTATCCGGTCGCTGCAGGCTTCAGGTACAATAGGCGGATTGTCGACTGCATTTGGATTTTTTGATGAAAATCAGTGGTTTAACGGGGGTTCGCGGCAGCATGGTGGCGATCGTCACGCCGATGGCCGATGACGGTGCCCTCGATCTGGCGGCATTCCGGGTGCTTCTCGACTGGCATATTGCTGAAGGCACTGACGGCATCGTGGTGGTGGGCACCACCGGCGAGTCGCCCACAGTCGATTTTGACGAGCACCGCCTGCTGATCGAAACGGCTGTGCAGCATGTCGCGGGACGGGTGCCGGTGATCGCCGGCACCGGTGCGAATTCGACCAAGGAAGCTATCGAGCTGTCGCAGTACGCGAAAAACGCCGGTGCGGCGATGAGCCTCTCGGTGGTGCCGTATTACAACAAGCCGACCCAGGAAGGCCTCTACCGCCATTTCCGCGCGATTGCGGAAGCGGTGGACATTCCGCAGATTCTCTACAACGTGCCGGGCCGCACCGTCGCTGATCTTGCCAATGACACCGTGCTCCGGCTGACCGAGGTGCCCGGCATTGTCGGCATCAAGGACGCCACCGGCAATCTCGAGCGCGGCAGCGACCTGCTGCGCCGCAGGCCCCAGGGGTTTTCCGTCTACAGCGGTGATGATGCCAGTGGTGTCGCGCTGATGCTGCTGGGCGGCGAGGGCGTGATCTCGGTGACCGCGAACGTGGCGCCGCGGCTGATGCACGAAATGTGCGTGGCCGCGCTGGCTGGCGATGCCCGGCAGGCGGCGGCGCTGAACAGCCGGCTGCTCGGCCTGCACCGCCATCTGTTCTGCGAGGCCAATCCGATTCCCGTCAAATGGGCGGTGCAGCAGCTGGGACTGATGGGGGGCGGCATTCGCCTGCCCCTGACGCCGCTGGCACCGCAATTTCATGAACTGGTACGCGAGGCGATGCAGCAGGCCGGCGCGGTGAAGGTTACGGAGGGCAGGCGTCATGCAGTGGCATAAACCGGCAGGTGCGGCGGCGGCGATTCTTGCTGGATTCGCGCTGGGAGGGTGCAGTTCGATTGAAATTCCCACTAAGAAGGTCGATTACAAGTCCTCGACAAAGCTGCCCTCGCTCGAAATCCCGCCCGACCTTACCCGTCCGGGGACCGATGAACGTTTTGTCGTGCCGGATGCGCCTAAGGGTTCCGCGACCTTTTCCGATTTCAACAAGGACCGCAGCACCCGTCCGCAGCTGTCGTCGGCGCAGAAGGCGGTGCTGCCCGATGTCGGCGACGTGCGCGTGGAGCGTGCCGGCAGCCAGCGCTGGTTGGTCGTGCCCGGTGCGCCGGACAAGCTGTGGCCGGTGGTCAAGGAGTTCTGGCAGGAAACCGGTTTTGTCGTCAACGTCGAGGTGCCCGAGGCGGGCGTGATGGAGACCGACTGGTCGGAAAACCGGGCCAACATCCCCGAGTCCGGACTTCGCGGTTTTCTCGGCAAGGCCCTGAACAGCCTTTATTCGACTGCGGAGCGCGACAAGTTCCGCACTCGCCTTGAACCCGGCCAGCAGCCCGGCACCACCGAGATTTACGTCAGCCACCGCGGCATGGAGGAGGTTTTCGTGTCGGAGGGGCGTGATGAACTGCGCTGGCAGCCGCGCAAGGCCGACCCGGATCTCGAGGCGGAGATGCTGCGGCGGATGATGGTGCGCTTTGGTGCCGACAATGAGCGTGCGAAAACGCAGATTGCGAGTGCCAAGGTCGAGCCGCAGGCCAGGCTCGGCGGCGGCACGTTGGCGCTGAATGACCAGTTCGACCGCGCCTGGCGCCGTGTCGGCCTGGCGCTTGACCGCATCGGCTTTACCGTCGAAGACCGCGACCGCTCGAAGGGGCTGTACTTCGTGCGTTACATCGATCCCAACACCGATGCCAAGACCACGGAAGACAAGGGCTGGCTTTCGCGCCTTAAATTCTGGAGCAGCAGCCCGAAGGTGCAGAGCAAGGAGCAGTACCGCATCCAGGTCCAGGGTGACAATGCCGGCGCCGAAGTCCGCGTCCTCGACAAGGAAGGCGCACGCGAACAGTCGGATACGGCCAACCGCATCCTGACGCTCCTCTACGACCAGTTGAAGTGACGGGCGCACCGCCTCTCCGGCGGGCCTTGCGCCCTTTTTACCGCCGCGCAGCCCCGGTGCCATGCGTTTTGCCTCGTTAGGCAGCGGCAGCGAAGGCAATGCGCTGGTGGTCGAGGCCGGAAACTCCCGGATCCTCCTCGACTGCGGCTTCAGCGCCACCGAAACCGTGCGCCGCCTCGGCCGGCTGGGCCTTGAGCCCGAAGCGATAAACGCGGTGCTGGTGACCCATGAGCATGACGATCATGTGGACGGCGCAGACCGTTTTGCTCGCCGCTTCGGCATCCCGGTATACCTGTCCCACGGCACGCGTGAGGCTGCCGCGGGCGGCGGTGGGGTGTTTTCCGGCGCGATGATCATCGACAGCCATACGCCCTTTGCCGTGGGTGATCTCGAAGTATTTCCCTACCCGGTGCCGCATGATGCGCGGGAGCCCACCCAGTTTGTGTTTGGTGACGGCGCGCACCGGCTGGGGGTGCTGACTGATGCCGGATCATCGACGCCGCATATCGAGCAGATGCTGTCCGGGCTCGATGCGCTGGTGATCGAGTGCAACCATGATCGCGATCTGCTGCTGGGTGGCAACTATCCCGAACGCCTCAAGCAGCGCATTGCCGGACGTTACGGCCACCTCGACAATGGACAGGCCGCCGGCATTGTCGCGAACATCGACACGCAATCACTGCAGCATGTCGTGGCGGCGCATCTGTCGCAGCGTAACAACCGTCCTGAACTGGCCTGCGCAGCGCTGGCCGGTGTCCTGGGTTGTTCTGAAGGGTGGATCGGCGTTGCGACCCAGGCCGAGGGTTTTGGCTGGCGCATGATCGCCTGATCGCGGCACTCGCAAAAACAAAAAAAGCCGGCCCGAAGGCCGGCTTTTTGTTGCTGCAGACGCGTGATTACTTCTTGACGGCGTCTTTGGCTGCGTCGGTGGCGCCTTTGACGGCGTCCTTGGCAGCGTCTTTCGCGGCATCAACGGCGCCTTTGGCGGCGTCGGTGGCAGCAGCCGGGGCAGCAGCATCGGCCTTCGGCGCGTCGGCGGCCGGAGCGGCTGCGTCGGCTTTCGGGGCCTCAGGTGCGGGCGCCGGGGCCGGAGCAGGTGCCGGGGCGGGAGCGGGGGCCGGGGCCGGTGCCGGGGCGGGTTTTTCACCGCAGGCGGTCAGGCCAACAGCAAACAGGGCGGCAACGAGGAGGGAGCGGTTCATGATGATGACTATCCTTCGAAGGGTGATGAGTTTGTTTGTCCAATTGGTTGGCATGTCCCCCGCAAAATCCGCAATGCGGATAAGTGCGAGGTTCACGGCCGGCGCGGATTCTATCAGTGTTTGCGCAGGAAAGAGAGGGGGGCTGGACCCCGGGTCACAGTCCCGTGACGTTGGTGGCCAGTGGCGGGCCGGAGGCGTCCTGGATTTCGCCAAACCGCTCGATCAACTGCTGGGCGCCGGCCGCATCGTGGATGCCCTGGGCGGCGCGCATGTGGTCATGGTGGAAGCGGTGGACGTAGTGGCTGCCATCGAAGATCACGAAGGGATCACTGGCATGTTTCGCGCTGCGCAGGGTTTCTCGGATCACGCAGGCATGGGAGAACTGCTGGGCGAGACCGAGCAGCCGCGGGAAGCCGGTCGACAGCGTTCGCGTCTCGTGAAGCAAAATCAGCAGCCGGTTCGAGCGATGCGAGAGCAGGAACTGGCGCAGCAGTTCGATGCGCGTGCTGCTGTTCCAGGCCGGGCTCAGTGTCCTGTCGAAGTTGCGGATGATGCGCTGGGTCAGCGGGATCATGCGGTCGACAATCTCTTCGTACTCGCGGAAGCTCTCGAAACGCCGGTATTCGGCATTCGGCGGATTGCCCGTCGGTTCCATCAGCGTACTCCGGGAGACAGATAGCCCGCGCGATACCAGGCATACAGCATGTCGGCGGCTTGCACCGGCAGTGTCCCGGCGGGCAGGAAGCGCTGGTCGGCCAACCGGCGGATGCGCGGTCCGGCACCGGCACCCACGACACAGCGTTCGCCGTTGATGTAGAACGCGCTGTCGTCATAGAGCAGCAGGGTCTGCGGCGCGAGCTGCAGGCCGCCGGCGGCAACGCTTTTCGCGAATGCGGCTGCGGTCAGCGCGCGCTGGGGCGCTGCGAACACCACATGGGGTTTGGGCGTGCTGAGGTCCTCGCCGATGAACTGCAGCAGGTCGTCCCGTGTCCAGCGCACGCCGTCGAGCAGCCGCAGCAAACCCCGTGTCAGGCGGCGGTCGATGTGCCCCGGATTCCGGGCAGGCTTCAGTCCGGGGTCGGCATAGATGCCGGGCACCTCGAGGCGGTCCTGCAGGAAATCGAGGAAACGGCTGCACAGGTCCTGCGCCGAAGGTGCGCGGAAACCCACCGAATAGGTGATGCAGTCATCGAGTGCCACGCCGTCGTGGGCGTAACGCGGCGGCAGGTAGAGCATGTCGCCGGCGGACAAGGTCCATTCGCGGCCGGGGCGGAAGTTGCGCAGAATTTTCAGCGGCGCGTCATCGACCAGCGCGAGGTCGCGCTGGCGGCTGACCTGCCAGCGCCGCCGTCCTTCGCCCTGCAGCAGGAACACGTCGTAACTGTCGAAATGAGGGCCGACGCCGCCGCCGGGCGGTGCGTAGCTCACCATCAGGTCATCGAGCCGCGCATGGGGTATGAAGGCGAAGCGGTCGAGCAGCGCCTGTGCCTGCGGCAGCAGGTGGTTCACGCCTTGCACCAGCAGCGTCCAGTTGCGGGCCGGCAGCGCGCTGAAGTCGCGGCGGGAAAACGGGCCGTGGCGCACCTGCCAGCGGCCGCCCCTGCGGATCACCAGCCGTGCTTCGGCCTGAGTCTCCTGCGCAAGTTCGATCAGGTCGCGGCGGCCGGTCAGTGCTGCAAACTGCGGCAGGCTGGCGCGGGCCAGCAGTGGCTTTTTCTGCCAGTGCCGCTGCAGGAACTGCGCCGGGGTCAGGCCGTTGAGCATCGGGTTGCGCATGGTGCGGAATTATAGTGGGGGTGCCCTGCGGCGCGCTTGACCGGGGCGCGCTTTGTTCACAGAATCCGGCATCGGGTGCCCTGTTGGCACCGCTGATCGCGATGGGCGCCGTGCGGCGCGGGCCCGCCGGAATCCCCTGCCGCTACTGATCAAGGAAATACGATGCAGATTGCAAAAGACACCGTGGTGACGCTGACCTTCGAACTGCTCGACGCCGACGGCAACATGATCGAGAAGGCGGATTCCCCGATTGCCTACCTGCACGGCGGCTACCACGGCATTTTTCCGCTGGTCGAGCAGGCGCTCGACGGCAAGCAGGCGGGGCACAGCTGCAAGGTAAGGCTTGCGCCCAACGATGCCTTCGGTGAATACGACGCGAACCTGGTGCAGGTCGAGACGCGCGACAAGTTTCCGCCGGAAGTGAGCGTCGGCATGCAGTTCGAGGGCCGCGGCGAGCAGTCCGGACACACGGTGATCTACACCGTCACCGACGTTGCCGAGAACAAGGTGGTCGTCGACGGTAATCATCCGCTGGCTGGTCAGACGCTGAATTTCCACTGCACGGTGACCGGGGTGCGGGCGGCCAGCGGCGAAGAACTGGAACACGGCCATGTCCATGGGCCGCATGGCCATCATCACTGAGGTCTCGGCGCGGCGCCAGGAGTGAGAGGTGAGGCGCAGAGCCTCCCCTCAGCGTCTTATAAAAATATCAATAAAATCAATTAGTTGTTATTTTTCGCTGGCACCATCCTGCGCCAGCGCCCGCAGACGGTAGAGCAGGTCCAGCGCATCGCGCGGTGTCAGTGCATCCGGATCGCAGTCGCGCAGCGCATCCACGGCCGGGTGCGGCTCCGCGGCGGCCGGTTCCACTGCGACGGGGCTGCCCGAAAACAGATCCCCTTGCGGCACTTGCGCCGCCGCCGCGGCTTCGAGGTCCGCAAGGCGCTTGCGCGCGCTGCGGATCACCGCGCCGGGCACGCCGGCGAGCTGCGCGACCTGCAATCCGTAGCTGCGGCTGGCCGGACCTTCCTCGACGCTGTGCAGGAACACGATGTGATCCTTGTGTTCGACCGCGTCGAGGTGGACGTTGGCGACCTGGCGGAATTCCGCGGCGAGCGCGGTCAGTTCGAAATAATGGGTCGCGAACAGCGTGTAGCAGCCGTTGCGCTCGATCAGGTGGCGCGCGATCGCCCAGGCCAGCGCAAGGCCGTCATAGGTCGAGGTGCCGCGGCCGATCTCGTCCATCAGCACCAGGCTCTGCGGCGTCGCGTGATGGAGGATGAAGGCCGCTTCGGTCATCTCCACCATGAAGGTCGAGCGTCCGCCGGCGAGATCGTCGGCGGCACCGATGCGGGTGAAGATGCGGTCCAGCGGTCCGAGCCTGGCGCGGGTGGCCGGCACGAAGGAGCCGCAATGGGCGAGCAGGGCGATCAGCGCGGTCTGGCGCATATAGGTCGACTTGCCGCCCATGTTGGGCCCGGTGATCAGCAGCATGCGTCGCGTCGCCGACAGTTTGGCGTCATTGGCGATGAAGGGGTTCACCTGCGCCTCGACCACCGGGTGGCGCCCGCCCGCGATATCGATCACCGCCTCGTCGGTGAACTCCGGTGCCGTCCAGTCCAGCGCCGCGGCGCGTTCGGCGAAGGCGGCGAGCATGTCGAGCAGGGCGAGAGCGTTGGCCACCTTCTGCAGCGCTGGCACCTGCGGCGCGAGTTTCTGCAGCAGCTGTTCATACAGCAGTTTTTCGCGGGCCAGCGCGCGTTCCTGCGCCGACAGCGCCTTGTCCTCGAAGGTTTTCAGCTCCGGCGTGATGTAGCGCTCGGCGTTCTTCAGCGTCTGGCGGCGGCGGTAATCGTCGGGTACCTTGTCCGACTGCGCACGCGTGACTTCGATGTAGAAACCGTGGACGCGGTTGTATTCGACCTTCAGTGTCGTGATGCCGGTGCGCGTGCGTTCGCGCGTTTCCAGTTCCGCAAGGAAGGCGCCGCAGTTGTCCTGGATGCCGCGCAGTTCGTCGAGTTCGGCGTCGTAGCCGTCGGCGATGACACCGCCTTCGCGGATCACCGAGGCCGGTTCGGACTTGATCGCTGCGGCCAGCAGCGCGGCCAGTTCCGGTTGCGGGGCGAGATCCGTGGCCAGCGCCTGCAGTTGCTCTGCCGCGGCATCGCGCAATGCCTGCGCGAGTTCCGGCAGGCGCTGCAGTGATGTGCGCAGCCCCGACAGGTCGCGCGGGCGCGCGCTGGCCAGTGCAATGCGCGCGGCAATGCGTTCGACATCGGCGAAGTGCTTCAGCGTGCCGCGCAGTGCCGCATGGCGGTCGCCCTCCAGCAGTTCAGCGACTGCCCGGTGCATCGCCTGCACCTGAGCGCGGTCGGTCAGCGGATGGTGCAGTGCATGGCGCAGCCGGCGGCTGCCCATGCCGGTGGCACAGGTGTCGAGCAGCGACAGCAGCGTGGGCGCCGGCTCGCCGCGGATGGTTTCACTGATTTCGAGGTTGCGCCGCGTGGACGGATCCATGCGCAGGAAGCTGCCCTCGGTCTCGATGTTCAGTGCGCGGATATGGGCAATTGCCGTGCCCTGCGTCGATTTGGCGTAGTCGAACAGTGCGCCGGCGGCCGCCACGGCCACAGCCATGTCCTGCGCGCCGAAGCCGCCAAGGTCCTGGGTGCCGAACTGCGCGCAGAGAGTGCGGCGTGCGCTGTCGGCATCAAAACGCCAGGGCGGGAGGCGGCGCAGCGCGGTGCCGTCGCCGGTCTCGAGGGCCGCGCCTTCGGCGAGCAGGATTTCCGCGGGGCGCAGGCGCTCGATTTCAGCCGCAAAATTGGCCGGCGCGGTTTCCATGACGCAAAAACGCCCGGAGGCCAGCGACAGCCAGGCGAGCCCCAGCGTGTTGCCGGCACGGTGTGCGGCGAGCAGCAGGTTCTCGCTTTTCTCGTCGAGCAGCGCCGATTCGGTCAGCGTGCCCGGGGTGACGATGCGCACCACCTTGCGTTCGACCGGCCCCTTCGAGGTTGCTGGGTCTCCGATCTGCTCGCAGATTGCCACCGATTCGCCGAGTTTCACCAGTTTCGCCAGGTACTGGTCCACGGCATGGAAGGGCACGCCGGCCATCTTGATCGGTGTGCCCGCGGACTCACCGCGGGAGGTCAGCGTGATGTCGAGCAGCCGTGCCGCCTTTTCGGCGTCCTCGAAGAACAGCTCGTAGAAATCACCCATGCGGTAGAACACCAGCAGGTCCGGATGTTCGGACTTGATCCGCAGGTACTGCTGCATCATCGGGGTATGGGCGGCGAACGGGGTTTCCGGTTTCATGCGGCTATTTTACGAGATGGCGCAAGGCCTCCCGGTGCAACTGTTCAGGACAGGAGGGCTTCCGGACCCCGGATTGCGCCGCGTCCGCCGCTGCAGGGTGGCAGCCTGCATGCGCCGAAGTTGGGCCGACCGCAATTTTGCCGAAGCATCAAATTGTTCTGATATACCATGTCCTCGAACATGACCGGATCATTCCGGCAGCCGCCCGGAGCGCGGGGAATTCGCAGGGGAGTTGCAATCAGCATGCAGGGGTACGGTGACAGCGGTGCGCCGGTTTGCCGGGGTGAGGGCCTGCGCGCGGGCGTGGCCGCCGTGTGCGCCGCATGAGACTCAAATCGCCACTGCGTGTCCTCGCCATTGCCGTCGGTCTGCTGACCGCCTTCGCGGCAGGCCTGCTATGGTGGCAGGCCGACCGCGCGCAGCACCAGTTGCGCACCCAGATCCTGGCGCAGGCCGAGCAGCGCAGCCTGCAGCTGGCCGATGCCATGGGCGGCCAGGTGGCCGGTTTCTTCTCGAATGCCGACCAGTCGCTGCAGCGCTTGCGACGGGTGTGGATCGAGGACCGCGGGCGTTTTGACGCCGCCGTCCACGCCGCGCTGGGCTCCTTTCCGGAGGGGGCAGTTAGTCATTTGTCGGTGATCGGCGCCGATGGTTATCTGGTCTACAGCAGCCGGGGTGGCGAGGGCCGGATGTATGCCGGCGACCGCGATCATTTCAAGGCCCTGAGTGCAGGAGGCGACCGTCTGGTGGTCGGCAAGCCGGTGCTGTCGCGCATTTCGGGCGAATGGGCTTTCGTCATCGGGCGCCCGATCCTGGTCGATGGCCAGTTCCAGGGGGCCGTCCAGCTGCTGGTGTCCTCGGATTACCTGGCGGCCCAGCTGGCCCGGCTGGAACTGTCGCCAAGGGACGTGGTGGCGCTGGCCTATGCCGACGACGGCACCTTCATGGCGCGCAGCCGCGACAACCGCAAGGCCATGGGCACTGGCGTGCCGAAGGACCGGCCGTTCCTGAAGCCCGATGCTCCGGACTCCGGCATATTTCGCGTGGCGGGTTTGCTCGACGGCACGGAACGTACCTATGGTTGGCGGCTGGTGCGCGACTATGGCCTGATCGTGGCGATCGGCCTTGAGGACGAGACGGTGTTTGCGCCGCTCGCTTCCGGATTGTCAGTGGCGCGCGGCGTCAGCGCGGGCCTGGCGGCGATGCTGGTGCTGGTCGGTGTGGTGGTCATTTTCCTGCTGTTCCGCCTCGCCGGAAAACAGGAGCAGCTCGCCGACAGCGAGGCGACCCTGCGTCTGGTGGTTGACAACGCGCCGATGAAGATCGCTTTCTACGACGCGGATCTGAACTGCCGCTTTTCCAATCGTGCCTACGCCGAGTTCCGCGGGTTGTCGCCTTCGGCCGTGATCGGCAAACCCATCGAGGAGATCATTTCCGGTGACAGCTGGCGGGAATTCCGGACTCACCTGCCCCGGCTGCGTTCCGGCGAGGCGGCGAGGTACCGCACTTGCCGTGCGGATGCGGACGGCAAGACGGTGGTTCTCGATGTGGCGCTGGTGCCGTACGTGCCGGTCGGCGGCAGGATGCAAGGTGTTTTTGTGCTGCTCCATGACATCACTGAGCAGGCGCAGGCGGAGGAGCAACTGCGCGCCAGCGAAGCGCGGTTCCGTAGCCTGACCGAACTGTCTTCAGACTGGTACTGGGAACAGGATGAGCAACTGCGTTTCAAGGATGTCGGTGATGCGGGGCTGCGGGTTGACCTCCACGCACGAAATCCGGTGGGCAAGGCGCGCTGGGAACTGGAAAACACCAACCTGAGTCCTGAGCAATGGGCGGAACATCGCGCAATGCTGGAGCGGCATGAGTCGTTCCGTGATTTTGAATTCATGCGAGTCGCAGCCGACGGCACCCAGCGCTGGGTATGCGTCAGCGGCGAGCCGATGTTCAACCCCCGCGGCGAATTCACCGGTTACCGGGGGGTGGGCAAGGACATCACGGCGGCGCGCCTCGCAGATGAGGCGCGCCGCACCAGCGAGGAGCGTCTGCGCGCGACGCTCGACAACACGCCCGGCGTGGCGGTGCAGTGGTTTGACCGCGAAGGCCGGGTGCTCTACTGGAATCCCGCCTCGGAGCGGCTCTACGGTATTGCCGCGGCACAGGCGGTCGGCAAAACGATGCTGGAGCTGCTGCACACGCCGGAGCAGTACCGCGGATTCGTGGAGATGATTGCCGGGATTGAGGCGAGCGGCACGCCGGTCGGCCCCGAGGAGATCGAAATCCGCAGCATCAACGGTGTGGAAGCCACGGTGCTCTACACGATGTTCAAGCTCCCCGGTGAGCCGGAGAATCCGGTGTTTGTGTGCATGGATGTCGACGTTTCGGAGCGCAAGCGGGCCGAGCAGGCGCTCCGCGGCAGCGAGGCGCGGTTCCGTTCAGTGTTCGAGCAGGCGGCAGTGGGCATGACGCTGCGCGCGCTGGATGGCCGCTGGATCGCGATCAATGATGTGTTTGAGAAGCTTCTGGGTTACAGCATGGAGGAGCACCGGGGCGCGCATCAACCATCCGGAAGACCATGCGGCGGCGGCCGCGCGCCTGCAGGCGATGTCACGGGGAGAGGCGGAGTCCTACCAGCACGAGAAGCGTTATGTCGCAAAGGATGGCCGCGTGATCTGGGTAGATTTCTGGGCCTCGGTGGTGCGTGACGAGGAACGCCGTCCAGTGATGCGGCTGGCGGTGGCGCAGGACATTACCGCAAGAAAACGCGCCGAGGAGGAACTGCGCGTGCTCAATGCCGAGCTGGAGCAGCGGGTGGCCGCGCGCACGGCCGAACTCGCTGCGGCGAACCGCGAGCTGGAGACTTTCGCTTATTCGGTATCCCACGACCTGAAGGCCCCGCTGCGCGGCATTGACGGTTACAGCCGCCTGTTGCTGGAAAACCATGCGGCTGCCTTGGACGAGGAAGGCAAGCGTTTCCTGCACAACGTCCGGCAGGGCGCGCGCAACATGAACGAGCTGATTGAAGACCTGCTGACCTATTCGCGCATCGAGCGGGGCGGCCGGACGGCGGAGCCGCTGGCACTAAAACCCTTGGTGCGGACCCTGGTCGTGGAATTGACGGCAGACCCAGCGGCGGGACATTGCCGCGTGGAGAACAGCGTGCCGGACCTGCAGGCCATGGCCGACCGCGAAGGGCTGACGCTGGCGGTGCGCAACCTGCTCGACAATGCAGTCAAGTTCACGATCCGCACGCCGCAGGCCCGGATCGAGATCGGGGCACGCGATGGAGAGAGCTCCTGTATTCTGTGGGTGCGCGACAATGGCTCTGGCTTCGACATGAAATACCACGACCGCATATTCGGGGTTTTCGAGCGCTTGCACCGGACCGAGGACTATCCCGGTACTGGTGTCGGCCTTGCCATCGTGCAGAAGGCGATGGTGCGCATGGGGGGCAGGGTGTGGGCGGAAAGCGCGCCGGGACAGGGCGCGACGTTTTACCTGGAGATTCCGAAGTGAGGCCTTTGGCATGAATCGCCCCATCCTGCTGGTTGACGACAACCCGATGGATGTCGAACTGACCCAGTTGGCCTTCCGCAAAAGCAGGCTCACCAATCCGATCGAGGTCGCCCGCGACGGCGAGGAGGCACTGGCCTGGATTCCGCGCTGGGCAGCCGGTGAGCCGACCCCGGTCGTGATCCTGCTCGACATCAACATGCCCCGGGTTAACGGTCTCGAGGTGCTGCAGGCGATGCGTGCGCATCCGGTGTCGCAGCGGTTGCCGGTGGTCGTGTTGACGACCTCATCGACCAGCCATGACATCGATGCCGCCTATCGCTCAGGTGCAAATTCCTACATCGTCAAACCCGTGGACTTCGACAAGTTCCGCGTGGTTGCGGCGCAGATCGAGTTGTTCTGGACGGCGCTCAATGTGCCGCCGTCGTGACCGTGCGCGCGCTGATCCTGCTGCTCCTCGTCTGCTGCGCCGCCTGTACGCCGCAGCAGGCATTGATCTCGGCATTGATCCCCGACGGCACCGCCTCGGTGCTGCTCGGCCACCTGCAGGGCGTCGAGGATGGCAACCGGCGGCGTATCGTCGAACTGGAGCAGCAGGGCGCCTGGCGTGAACTCGCGGCATTTGCCGACAGCAACATTGGCCGCGATCCCTTCAGCCCGGAGTGGCGCATGATTGGCGGGTATGCGCAGGCGCGACTGGGTGAACACAACCGGGCGGCGACCTATTTTGCCGAGATGGTGCGCCTCTCGCCCGACGACCCGGCGGGTTACCATTTTCTGGCCGAAGCGCAGCGCGCGGCAGGGCAGCCGTTGCTGGCCCTGAAGACGCTCGATCGCGCACTGCTGGTGCTGCGCGATTCTCCGCTTACCCACCAGCTGGCCGGCGAAGCCAACAGCGATCTCGGGCGGTTCCGGGACGCCGCCGAGTCCTACCGGCGCGCCCTGCGCGATGCGCCGGGAATGGCCGTGGCCTGGTTCGGACTCGGGCGCGCCGCGCTGCAGCTCGGCCGGAGAGGCGACGTAGAAGAGGCACTGGCAGCACTGGAGCGGCTGCAGTCGCCGTACGCGGAGACGCTGCGCGGCCTGATGGCGGGGTCCTGAGCGGCCCCCGATCCGGCAGGGCCGCGGATCAGGCCTTGAGGGCGGGTGTCAGGTGGGGCGCGATCAGCGGGAGCAGCTGCGCGAAGATCTTGGGATTGCCGGCGACGATGTTGCCGCTCTCGAGGTAACGGTCGTTGCCCTGCAGGTCGCCGACGAGGCCGCCGGCTTCGGTGATCAGCAGGCTGCCCGCGGCAATGTCCCATTTGCTCAGGCCCAGCTCCCAGAAACCGTCGAGGCGGCCGGCGGCTACCCAGGCGAGGTCCAGCGAGGCCGAACCCGGACGGCGCAGGCCGGCGGTGTTCTTGATGATGTCGCGCATCATGCCGAGATAGGCTTCAAGATGTTCGAGCTGGCGGTAGGGAAAACCGGTGCCGATCAAGCTCGGCTTGAGGTGGGCGTGCTTGCTCACGCGCAGCCGGGTTTCGTTGAGGAAGGCGCCGCGGCCCTTGGTCGCGGTGTAGAGGTCGTTGCGGTTGGGGTCATAAACCACCGCCTGGGTGATCACGCCTTTCTGCGCCAGCGCGATTGACACCGAGTACTGGGGCAGGCCGTGCAGGAAATTGGTGGTGCCGTCGAGCGGATCGATGATCCACTGGAATTCGGAGCTGCCGGAGGCGCCGGACTCCTCTGCTAAAATCGAATGGTTCGGATAGGCCTCGCGCAGGGTGCGGATGATCGCCTGTTCGGCCTCGCGATCCACTTCCGATACAAAATCGTTGGCGGCCTTTTCCCTGACGGCGACGACATCGAGGTTGCGGCTGGCGCGGTTGATGATGCCGCCGGCGCGGCGCGCGGCTTTCACCGCGATGTTGAGCATGGGATGCATGGTGGGCAGCGACGATAATGGATAAAGAGCAGGAATAAAGAGCAACACCAGACTGCGCTGCGCGTGCCGGGCATCATGATGCTTCCGGAACCGCCGCGCGAACGGCCCGTATTCTACGTGAACCCGCTGCAGCCCCTCAAAAATATTCGCATCGTGTTGTGCGGCACCGCGCACCCCGGCAACATCGGTGCGGCTGCGCGTGCAATGCGCACCATGGGCATCACCGACCTCGCGCTGGTGAACCCGCAGCGTTATCCCGATCCGCAGGCCTTGTGGATGGCGGCGGGGGCCACCGACGTGCTGGAGTCCGCACGGGTCTGTACCACCCTGGGCGAAGCTCTGTCCGGCACGGCCTTCGCGGTGGCCTGCTCGGCGCGCCGACGCGACGTCGCGGTGCCGATGGTCGATGCGCGCGCGGCAGCCACGGAAGCGGCGGCGATTGCCGTCGAGCGGCCGGTGGCGCTGGTGTTCGGCAACGAAACTTCAGGCTTGAGCAACGACGAAGTCGCCGCCTGCAACCTGCTGGGCAGCATTCCGGTGGCCGAGGATTTCTGGTCGCTCAACGTGGCGGCCGCGGTGCAGGTGTTCTGTTATGAATTGCGCATGGCCTGCGGTGCTGCGCTGCAGCCTGACAAGGCCCAGGCACTGGCTGCGCATGACGAGGTCGAGGCATTTTATGAGCATCTCGAGCGCACCATCGTGGCCACCGGCTTTCTCAATCCCGCGCATCCGCGCAAGCTGATGCTGCGCCTGCGCCGGCTCTTTGCCCGCGCGCGGCTGCAGGTGGAGGAGGTCAACATCCTGCGCGGCATCCTCAGCAGCGTCACCGATCCCAAGGGGCGTCGCAAGTCGGATTGATCGGTAATTACCTGTTTAATAAAGGTAATTCCGCTTGATTCTATTCTTGATTAAAATGGTAGGTCTTATCCCGGATCACGGGTTCATTCCCCATCAATCGAGCGATGCCGATGTTTGAGCGGATCAAAGAAGAAATTGCAGTGGTATTCGAGCGTGATCCCGCGGCGCGCAGCACCTGGGAGGTGGTGACCTGTTATCCGGGTTTTCATGCGCTGCTGCTGCACCGCTTCTCGCATTGCGTCTGGCACCAGGGATTCAAATGGCTGGCGCGCTGGCTGGCGCATGCCGGACGCTGGCTGACCGGCATCGAGATCCATCCGGGGGCACGCATTGGCCGGCGCTTTTTCATTGATCACGGCATGGGTGTTGTGATCGGTGAGACCGCGGAAATCGGTGATGACTGCACGCTGTATCACGGGGTTACGCTGGGCGGCACCACCTGGAACAAGGGCAAGCGCCATCCGACACTGAAGAACGGCGTGGTGATCGGTGCCGGTGCCAAGATCCTAGGTCCGATCACCATTGGCGAGAACGCCAAGATCGGCTCCAACGCGGTGGTCGTGAAGGACGTGCCGGACAACGCCACCGCGATCGGCATTCCGGCACGTCTGGTCGAAAGCCGGGAAGTGGCGGGCCGCTTCGCCGCCTACGGCATTGCGCGTGACGCCAACGATCCGGTGGCCAAGGCGATGCACGCGCTGATTGATCACAGCGCTGAAACCGACAAACGCATTGACCAGATCCTGGCCGAATTGCAGCGCTTGGGCCTGAAGATCGAAGGTGCTGAAACCGAGAAGCTGGATGCCGGCAGCCTTAATCGTATTGTTGATTGAATTGCTCGGGTAAGTTATACTTGAGCGCAGTTGCAGGGTATTGGGCGGCGTAGCGGTTTTTTTGTAAGTATTTGATTTTATTGATTATTTTTGAGGTGCCACGATGAGACTGACGACCAAGGGCCGATTTGCGGTAACCGCGATGGTGGATCTGGGGATGCGCCATGGCACCGGGCCGGTGACGCTGGCGGAAATCAGCGGCCGGCAGAAGATTTCCCTGTCCTATCTCGAGCAGCTGTTCGGCAAGCTGCGCCGGCGCGGCATCGTCGATTCGGTGCGCGGTCCCGGCGGCGGTTATTGCCTGGCGCGTGATGCGGCGCAGCTGACCGTGGCCGACATCATCCTCGCGGTCGACGAGCCGATCGACGCCACGCAGTGCGCCGGCAAGGAAAACTGCAAGGATGAGGAGAAATGCCTGACCCACGACCTGTGGGCCAACCTCAACGAGCGCATATTCGATTACCTCGGTTCGGTGACGCTGCGCCAGCTGGTGGAGAACCAGCGCGCCAAGGAAGCGGGCATTGCGCCGGTGCACGACATGCGCCTGGTGGCGCGGCGGCAGAGCGCCGCGACGGTCTGAGGCCTGCGCTTAACGCCATGCACGTCTACTTCGACCATAACGCCACGACGCCGCTCGACGGGCGCGTACTCGAGGCCATGCTGCCGTACCTGCGCGAGCAGTGCGGCAACGCCTCGAGCCGCCACGAATACGGCACCGTCGCGCGCAAGGCGGTCGAGGATGCGCGTGAACAGGTGGCGGCGCTGGTGGGCGTGCAGCCAGTGCAGGTCATTTTCACCAGCGGCGGCACCGAGGCGAACAACCTGTTCATCCGCGGTGTGGCTGCCGGCATGAACCCCGGGCAGGTCGCGGTGAGTGCAATCGAGCATCCCTGTGTCACTGCGCCGGCGCAGGATCTGGCGCGCCAGGGCTGGACCTTCCGCAAGCTGCGGGTGAATCGTGATGGCCTGGTCGATGCGGCCGATGTTGATGCGGCGCTGGCTGAAAAAACGGCGCTGATGTCGGTGATGCTGGCCAACAACGAAACCGGGGTGATCCAGGACGTTGCTGCGATCGGCGAACGCGCGCGCCGTGCCGGCGCGGTGATGCATACCGACGCGGTGCAGGCGCTGGGCAAGATTCCGGTGGAGTTTCCTGCGCTCAACGTGCAGGCGATGACCCTGTCCGCGCACAAGATCTGCGGCCCCAAGGGCGCCGGGGCGCTGGTGGTCGACAAGCGGCTCGACCTGCGCGCGCTGCTCGCCGGCGGCGGGCAGGAGCGCGGCCTGCGCGGCGGCACCGAGAACGTGCCGGCGATCGTCGGTTTCGGCGCGGCCTGCGAACTGGCGGCTTCGCGGCTGACGGAACTGGGACCGCGGCTCGCGGCCCTGCGCGACCGTTTCGAACGCGGACTGGCGGGCCTGGGCGGCGTGATTTTCGGTGCTGCGGTGCCGCGGCTGCCGAATACCTCCTATTTCGCCTTCGCCGGCATCCATGGCGAGACGCTGGTGATCGAGCTCGACAAGGCCGGTTACGCGGTGGGCTCGGGGGCGGCCTGTTCCAGTGCCAGCACTGCGCCCTCGGGCACGCTGCTGGCGATGGGTGTGGAGCCTGAACTCGCGCGCGGTGCGGTGCGTTTTTCACTCGGTGCCGCCAACACGGCGGAGCAGGTGGACGGATTTCTGGCGGCGCTGGCGGCAGTCGTGCAGCGCCTGCGGCGGCTGACCGCCATCGCGGTCTGAACAAGGAGCATGAAGATGGCAATCCAGTTGACGGAAAGTGCGGCAAAACAGATTAATGCGCAGCTTGCGAAGCGCGGCAAGGGCCTGGGCCTGCGGGTCGGCGTCAAGAAGACCGGCTGCTCGGGCTGGGCCTACACCTACGACTACGCCGATGCGGTCCAGCCAGCAGACCAGGTGTTCGAGGCGCATGACGCGAAGCTGGTGATCGACGGCGAGAGCCTGGAATTTCTCGAGGGCTCGACCATCGACTACGTGCGCGAGGGCCTGAAGCAGGCCTTCAAGGTCAACAACCCCAACGTCGACGCCACCTGCGGCTGCGGCGAGAGTTTCACGGTCAAGGCCGGCGGCTGATCGCCGCAACCGGGCCCCCAACGGACACCCCCATGAGCACAGTACTCGACACCCTCGTCAGCCAACCCTACAAGCACGGTTTCGTCACGGACATCGAATCCGAGACCGCGCCCAAGGGCCTGAACGAAGACATCATCCGCATGATCTCGGCGAAGAAGAACGAGCCGGAATGGCTGCTCGACTTTCGCCTGAAGGCCTACCGCCACTGGCTGACGATGACCGAGCCGAAGTGGCCGAACGTGACGTACCCGAAGATCGACTTCCAGGACATCAGCTATTACGCCGCGCCGAAGCCGAAGAAGAAGCAGAGTATGGACGAAGTCGATCCCGAGCTGCTGCGGACCTTCGAGAAACTCGGCGTGCCGATGCACGAGCGCGCGGCGCTGGCCGGCGTCGCGGTCGACGTGATTTTCGATTCGGTGTCGGTGACGACGACCTACAAGGAAAAACTGGCCGAGGTCGGCATCATCTTCTGTTCGATCTCGGAAGCCGTGCACAACCATCCGGAACTGGTGAAGAAATACATCGGCTCCGTGGTGCCGGCCGGGGACAACTATTACGCGGCGCTCAATTCCGCGGGGTTCACCGACGGGTCCTCCTGCTTCATTCCGAAGGGTGTCAAGTGCCCGACGGAGCTGTCGACCTATTTC
>VFQN01000842.1_pt1 | contig 55016 bp, 58 predicted proteins | sample 3512371 | NCBI WGS metagenome assembly VFQN01 (sample SAMN10412370, study PRJNA504923) | tailings metagenome | isolation source: Replicate 2 from Balatoc abandoned mine | place: Philippines: Itogon, Benguet | collected 2017-08-28
AGGCGCATTCGAGCCCGAGCCACGCCGCGATCAGGTTCTCCGCCATGAGCTCGCGCAGGCCCCCCGCCATCGAGGCGGTGAGCGGCGCCCCGTCTATGCCGCCATTCTGTGTGCCCTGCACACCCATGGCGCGCTGCAGGCACAGGCAGCGCGCCTCCAGATAGAGTACCGACTGGCGATCGTGGAAACCCATCAGCAGTTCGGCCGAAGCGCCGGACGTGCAGCGCGCCTTGATCCCGCGCGACGCGTATGCCGCGGTGAGGAACGCCTTCGACCACGGCGTGTCGTCACCATCCAGGAAGGCGCCTTCGGTGCCGTAGACGGAAACCGTTTCGGCATAGGAGGTCAGGCCCGCCATGCCGATCTGCAATTCCTCGGCCTCCTCGATCGAGCACTGGAAGAGGACGCCGCCGCGCCCCACAGCCGCGCCGACCGTGCAGGCCATGGCGTTGGCCCAGGCATTGGAGGCGACGCGCATCGTCGTCTCGACCTCATCGAAGCCGAGCGCGACCGCGGTGGCGCTGTCGGCCGCGAGCTGCAGCGGATCGTCCTTGGCATTGGTGACATGCGCCTGGTTGCCCGGCGTCCGGCGCTGGCGCATCTTGGCATAGGCGAAGGTGATCTCCAGCGACGACATCGCGGCGACGACCGAAGCGAGCTTCGCCGGCGTCATGCCGCACGCCAGCCTTTCCAGCCTTTCGCGCGGCACGTTGATGTCGACCAGCATGCGCGCCAGTTCGGCCGGCGCCATCGCCATGGCTTCATCAATCACTTCGGGATCGAGATGATGATCGGCGATGAAGGTGTCGATGATGTCGAAATCGGCTTGCGGCTTGCCGTCGATCTCGATTACCCTGCCATTCTCGACGCGGGCGGACGGAGCGGGATCCCACGGGCTGTGGAAGGTGGCGAAACCGGCCTCGGGATCTTCGGCGGAGAACTGGTCGTGACGCAGAGGCCGCGCATTCCATTCGTCGAAGCGACGCCATCGAGGATTGTCGGCCATGGCCTGGCACCTCCAAACTCATCGTGATCCGGCGAAGAACACCGGCGTACCGGCTCTGCGATCAGGCGGCGATCGTAGTGGCGCCCGTTCGGATCAGGGCGATGTTCCTGGCATAGGCCTTGGCGTCGCCCTTGAAGACGGCGGAGCCCGCCACCAGCGCATTGGCGCCGGCTCTCACCACCAGGGGGGCCGTATCGGCGGTGATGCCGCCATCGACCTCGATGTCGATATCGCGGCCCTGAACCAGCTCGCGCGTCTCGCGGATCTTGTCGATCATCGCAGGAATGAAGCTCTGGCCGCCGAAGCCGGGATTGACCGTCATGATGAGGACGAGGTCGAGACGGTCGAGCACATGCTTGATGTGATCGACCGGCGTCGAGGGATTGAGCGCCACGCCGGCCTTCCTGCCGAGCGCCTTGATGGTCTGCAGCGAGCGGTCGAGATGCGGACCGGCCTCGGCATGCACGGTGATGATGTCCGCGCCGGCCTTGGCGAAGGCCTCGAGATAGCGGTCGGCCGGCGCGATCATCAGATGGACGTCGAACAGCTTCTTCGTCACATGCCGGATCGAGGCCATCACCGGCGGGCCGAAAGTGATGTTGGGCACGAAATGGCCGTCCATCACGTCGATATGGATCCAGTCGGCGCCCGCTTCATCGATGGCGCGCACCTCCTCGCCGAGCTTGGAGAAGTCGGCGGAGAGGATCGACGGCGCGATATGAAGCGGGCGGGCCATGTCAGATATGCTTGGCGAAGGCGACGGCCGTATCGGCCATGCGGTTGGAGAAGCCCCATTCATTGTCGTACCAGCTGAGCACGCGCACCAGCGTGCCCTCCATGACCTTGGTCTGGTCCATATGGAAGGTCGACGAATGGGGATCGTGATTGAAGTCGGTCGAGACATTGGGTTCGTTGGTGTAGCCGAGGATGCCCTTGAGCTGCTGCTCGGCGGCGCGTTTGATGGCGCCATTGACTTCCTCGACGCTGGTCGCGCGCTTGGCGACGAACTTGAAGTCGACGACCGACACGTTGGGAGTCGGAACGCGGATCGAGACGCCGTCGAGGCGGCCCTTGAGCTCGGGAAGCACCAAGCCGACGGCCTTGGCCGCACCTGTCGAGGTCGGGATCATCGACAGCGCCGCGGCGCGGGCGCGGTAGAGATCCTTGTGCATCGTGTCCAGCGTCGGCTGGTCGCCGGTGTACGCGTGGATCGTCGTCATGAAGCCCTTCTCGATCCCGACGGCGTCATTCAGCACCTTGGCAACCGGGGCGAGGCAGTTCGTCGTGCACGACGCGTTCGAGATGACGAGGTGGTCTTTCGTCAGCTTGTCGTGGTTGACGCCGTAGACGACCGTCAGATCGGCGTTGTCGGCGGGCGCCGAGACGATGACGCGCTTGGCGCCGGCGGTGAGGTGCGCCGCGGCCTTGTCCTTCGACGTGAAGATGCCGGTGCACTCGAGCGCGATCTCGACGCCGAGATCCTTGTGCGGCAGCTCGGCCGGATTGCGCACCGCGGTCACCTTGATCGGGCCGGTGCCGACGTCGATCGTGTCGCCGGAGACCTTCACCTCGCCGGGGAAGCGGCCGTGAACGCTGTCGAAGCGCATGAGGTGGGCGTTGGTCTCGACGGGGCCGAGATCGTTGATCGCGACGACCTGGATGTCCTTGCGCCCGCTCTCGACGATAGCGCGCAGGACGTTGCGCCCGATGCGCCCGAACCCGTTGATAGCGACTTTCACGGCCATGGAAATCCTCCTGGTGCGAAGGTGGAAAGGGTGATCGGCGGCCTCGCGGCACCGGCGCGATTGCGGCTCAATATGTTGCGCGACAGGGGCGCGATTATGCCGGCTTGCACGCCGTGTGCCCCCGCGGCGATCGTCGGGGCAGCCATAGCGCGAACGCCCGCGCCCGCGCAAGGCCAAGGCCCGCAGAGCTGCGTTCCTTGGTTGATCAACGCTTCGGCAATCGAGGGGTTGCCGATGAAATATCTGCTTGCGGGCGGTAGCTTCAGCGTTTTCCAGCCCAGGTGGCCCATGTCGGACGTTCCATTTCGAACAGGTCGGACGTGCGGGCGTACCATTTTGCGCCATGCATCCCGCCGATTAGTCGGAATCCCGCCGTATCGAAGGCAAAGTCCCGAGCGCTAGTGACGAACCTGTCCGCAACGTGTCCCTGGACGATCCGGCCGACGATCAGGACCTGGTTCGCGCTCAGCGGCACGGTCGAGTGCAGGCGGCATTCGAGCGCCACCGGGCTCGCCGCAATCCGCGGCGGCCTGACCTTGGTGGACGGGGTGGATTCGAGGCCGGCGAGATCCAACTCGTTTACGCCCGGCGGGGCGTCGATGCAGGTTGTATTCATCGCCGTCGCGAGATCCTCGGAAACCAAGTTCACGACGAAGTCGCCGGTCGCAAGGATGTTGGCGCCGGTGTCCTTCATGCGGCCATCGGCCGTCGGCAGCACGGTGACTGTCACGATGGGCGGATCGATGCCGGCGATGCTGAAGAAGGTGTAGGGCGCCGCGTTGACAGCGCCTGATGGCGATACGGTCGTGATCAGCGCGATCGGCCGTGGCACGACCGTTCCAGTGAGAAAGGTGAAGCGGTCCGTCGGGGTCATGCTCTCGAAATCGAAGTCCATGAGCGCTCACCCCTCTCACTCTGCGGTCCGGCGCCTCAGTCCATCCGCCGCAGTATGAACCGCTGGATCTTGCCGCTCGGGGTCTTTGGCAGCTCCGCGAGGTAGGAAATCTCGCGCGGGAACGCGTGGGCAGCGAGCCGGCGGCGCACGTGCTCCTGCAGTTCCGATGTCAGCTCGGCCGATCCGGTGCGGCCGGCCCTGAGCACGATGAACGCCTTGACGATCTCGGTCCGCTCCGGATCGGGCTTGCCGATGACGCCGACCTCGGCCACCGCCGGGTGCTCGATCAGCGCGCTTTCGACGTCGAACGGGCCGATGCGGTAGCCGGACGAGGTGATGATGTCGTCGCTGCGGCCGACGAAGAAGAAGTGCCCGTCGGCGTCGCGCATCATGGTGTCGCCGGTGAGGTACCACTTGCCCTTGATGGCCGGCGTTTCGGCGCGCCAGTAGCCGCTAAACGTGTTGAGCGGCGACCGCGTCATGTCGACGGCGAGGATGCCCGGCGTGCCGTCCGGCACCGGCTGCAGATCCTCGCCAAGCACCTCGACGTGGAAGCCCGGCATTGCGTATCCGGCCGAGCCCTCCTTCTCCGGATGGGCGAGCGCGTGATGGTTGTTGACCAGCATTGCCGTCTCGGTCTGGCCGTAATGATCTTTGAGCACGACGCCGAGCGAGTTGCGCGCCCAGCGGGCGACCTCGGGGTTGAGCGGCTCGCCGGCGCTGGAAGCGACGCGAAGTTGGCCAGCGGCGACTTTGGCGGCCTCGGGGCCGGCGGCCATGAGGAGCCGGTAGGCGGTCGGTGCTCCGGCGAAATTGGTGATCCCGAGATCGCGCACGATGCGCAACGTCGCTTCGACGGTGAACCCGCCCTCGAAAAACGTCGTCGCATGCCCGAGCATTAGCGGCCCGACCACGGCGTAGAGCATCCCGTAGGCCCAGCCGGGATCGGCGATATTCCAATAGCGGTCGGATGGCTGGAGGCCGATAGCGTCGCGCATGTAGACGCCGACCGGCAGCAGCAGGGCGAGCGGATAAAGCACCGCCTTCGGACTTCCGGTCGTACCGGATGTGTAGAGAAGGACGAACGGATCGCCCCCGGTGAGCGTGACCGGCGCGAAGCTGGTCGGCTCCTCGGCGATGAGGCGCGCGAGGCAATCGAGCTTCGCCCCGGTGCGATCGACCTCGATGATCGGGGGGCAGCCCGGCACATCGTCGAGCTTCGAGCGGTTGGCCCCGTCCGTGATGACCAGCTTGGCGCCGCTGCCGGTGGGGGCGATGATGCGCGTCTCGATCGCCTTGGGCCCGAACGCGGTGAACAGTGGCTGATAGACCGCGCCGACGCGCCACGTGCCAATGATCACCGCCAGCAGCTCCGGAATCCGCGGCAGCAGTCCGGCGACGATGTCGCCCTTGCCGATGCCGCGCTTCTTGAGGAGGCTCGCAAAGCGCTCGGAATCGGCCTTAAGAGCGGCGAAGGTCACCGTCTCGCGCTGGAAATCGCGGCCGATCCACTCGAGGGCGACGCGCTCCTCCGCCGCCCACCGGTCGCAGCATTCGACGGCCGCGTTGAGGCCCGTCTCGAGGCGCCCCTGCAGCAGGTCGCGCTCGGCCGCAGCCACGCTCATGTCACGATAGGCCGCATCATATTTCAGCATGGTTTCCTCCGAGGGCCAGTCGGGCGTCGACGCCTCTTGCGGCCGAATTCGAACTGGGTTTCCATCACACTCTATCCGCCCAATCGCAAGGTGAACACCATGGCCGACAAGAAGGCGAAAAAGCCCGTCAAGGTCGCGAAGAAGGTTCCGGCCAAGCGAGCCGTGGGGGCGCCGAAGCTGCTCTCGGGAGGAAACCCCCAAATCGCCAAGGGCTACGGCGACGCGCCGGTCCAGGCCTACATCGCCGCCATGCCGGACTGGAAGCGCGATCTTGGGGGACGCCTCGATGCGATCATCGTCGCGGCCGTCCCCGGCGTCCACAAGGCGGTCAAATGGAACTCGCCCTTCTACGGCGTCGAGGAGGGGAAGTGGTTCCTCAGCTTCCACTGCTTCGCGAAGTACGTGAAGATCGCCTTCTTCAACGGCGCGTCGCTGCGTCCAGTGCCGCCCGTCGACTCCAGCCAGAAGGACGTCCGCTACCTGCACATCCACGAGGGCGAGCTGCTCGACGAGAAGCAGCTCACCGCCTGGGTCACGCAGGCCAGCAAGCTGCCCGGCCTGAAGATGTGACAATGAAAAACGCGCAGTCACGCTCAAGTTCGGCCCGATGCGCGGATGGCGCCCACTCACCCTCCGAACTCATCGACACGCGCATCTCGCAGCTCGGCGACTGGCGCGGCGAGGTGCTGGCGCGGGTTCGGCGCATCATCCGCGCCGCCGATCCCGACATCATCGAAGAGGTCAAATGGCGCAAGCCATCCAATCCGCTCGGCGTGCCCGTATGGGAGTGTGGCGGGATCATCTGCACCGGTGAGGTATACAACGCTGTCGTCAAGCTCACCTTCGCCAAGGGTGCGGCGCTCGACGATCCCAAGAAACTCTTCAACGCCAGCCTCGACGGCAATGTGCGGCGCGCGATCGACATCCACGAGGGGGAACGGATCGACGAGACCGCGCTGACGGCGCTCGTTCGCGCCGCGATTGCGCTCAATGCCGCGAAGAAACCCGCCGCGACGCCAAGGAAAGGGGCGTGACGAGCCCTGATTACTCGATGGCCGTCGCTTTCCGGCCTCCGAAGCGCGCATGACGGAAGAATTGCATTCCTGCTGACGCACCCCTTAGGGTGCCGCCCGGACGTTGACGTGATGTCCCGGGGTCCATAGGTTCGCGTTCCTGTCCGAACACTCGAGGAGAAGGCGGCGCAACCGGTGCCGCCGCGCACCGTCATGACCATTCCGAACACCCCCATGGGGCTCGACCCCGAAGAGATCGCCGTCGCCCACGCCTGTCGCGCTTGGCCCTTCGAGGAAGCGCGCAAGCTGATCGAGCGTCTCGACCGGCTCAAGCGGGATCCGGAGCGGCCCGTCCTGTTCGAGACCGGCTACGGTCCGTCCGGCCTGCCGCACATCGGCACCTTCGGCGAGGTCGCCCGCACGACCATGGTCCGCCATGCTTTCGAGGTGCTGACCGAGGGCCGCCGCAAGACCCGCCTCCTGTGCTTCTCCGACGACATGGACGGGATGCGCAAGGTCCCCGACAGCGTCCCAGACAAGGCCGCGCTGGAGCCCTACCTGCAGAGGCCGCTGACAGCGGTGCCGAACCCGTTCGGCGGCAACTACGAGAGCTTCGGCGCGCACAACAACGCGATGCTGCGCCGCTTCCTCGATACCTTCGGCTTCGACTACGAGTTCGCGAGCGCCACTGAGTACTACAAGGCCGGTCGCTTCGACGCCGTGCTGCTGCGGGCGCTCGAGCGCTACGATGACATCATGGCGGTGATGCTGCCGACGCTCGGCGGCGAGCGGCAAGCGACCTACAGCCCATTCCTGCCGATCTCGCCAACCAGCGGCCGCGTGCTTTACGTGCCGATGAAGGAAGTCGACGCCAAGGCCGGCACCATCACCTTCGCCGACGAGGACGGGCGGGATGTGACGCTTCCCGTGACCGGCGGCCATGTGAAGATGCAGTGGAAGCCCGATTTCGGGATGCGCTGGGCGGCGCTCGATGTCGATTTCGAGATGTTCGGCAAGGACCACCAGACCAACGCCTCGATCTACGACCGCATCTGCTCGATCCTCGGCGGCGTCCCCCCACATCACTACGTCTACGAGCTGTTCCTCGATGACAACGGCGAGAAGATTTCGAAGTCGAAGGGCAACGGGCTCTCGATCGACGAGTGGCTGACGTATGCGAGCCCCGAAAGCCTCGCGCTGTACATGTACCAGAAGCCGCGGACGGCGAAGCGGCTCTACTTCGACGTCATTCCCCGCGCGGTCGACGAGTACCTTACGTTCATCTCGAAGTTCCCGAGCGAGGCGCCGAAGCAGCGGCTCGAGAACCCGGTCTGGCACATCCATGCCGGCAAGCCGCCGGCGGCCGAGCTGCCGATCTCGTTCGGGCTGCTGCTCAACCTCGTCTCGGCATCGAACGCGCACGATGCGAGCGTGCTATGGGGCTTCATCAGGCGCCACGTCGAGGGCGCGAGCCCGGAACGCTACCCGCTGCTCGACAAGCTGGTCGGCTACGCGGTGCGTTACTACGCCGATTTCGTGAAGCCGCAGAAGAAGTTCCGCTCTCCGACGGAGACCGAGGTCGCTGCCCTCACGGCGCTCGACAGGGCTCTCGCCGCGGCCCCGGCCGATGCGACCGCCGAGGACCTCCAGAACATCGTCTACGAGGCCGGCAAGGCCAACGGCTACGACAAGGAAACGCTGCGGGAATGGTTCCGGGCGATATACGAGGTGCTGCTCGGCGAGTCCCAGGGGCCGCGGTTCGGGTCGTTCATCGCGCTCTACGGCATCCCCGAGACCCGCCGCCTGATCGCCGACGGGCTCGCAGGGCGGCTGCTCGCGGCCTGAGCCGACAAGACTGCTCGCCGCCAAAAATTGCGCTGAACGGGAACCAGCAGCGCGCGAATTTCCTTTTCCTATGTTAGAGTTGCACCATAAGCCCGGTGCACGGGCACCGATTCGTCTGTTTGCCTCGAGGCGGGGAAGCCCCGAGGTTTCGCTGCCGGACCGAGGGCTCGCAACCCGCCCCGACCGGCCACCAAAGGAGGGTCTCGATGAAAACCATCCTCGTGCCGTGCGACCAGAGCGACAGCATGCCGTCCGTCCTCGCGACGGCCGATCAGCTCGCGGCGAAGTTCGAGAGCCTCGTCGAGGGCATGGCGCTCAGACCGGTCCATGTCGAGATCGTCGCGCCGGACCCGATCGTCGCGGTGACATTTCCGCCCGCCGATTGGAACGACGGCGGCTACGTCGCCAAGGCGCGTGAAACCTTCGACAACTACTTCTCCGGCCGCCAGACGCCGCGCCGCCGCTGGAAGGCCGGCGCTTCCATTGACGACGCCGGCCTCGGCTCCCTCGCCCGCGTCTACGACATCGTCGTTCTCGGCCGCCCGACGGCGGAAGCCACCGGCCCGCGCATGACGACCCTCGAAGGGGTGCTATTCGAGAGCGGCCGCCCGATGCTGATCGCGCCGCCGAAGCCGCCGAAATCCTTCGGCGAGACGATCGTCATCTCCTGGAACCGGTCGACGGAGCAGGCGCGCGCAAACGCCGATGCGCTGCCACTGCTGAAGATGGCGAAGACGGTCATCGTCCTCACCATGGAGGGCATTACCGTTCCGGGCCCGTCGGGTGAGCAGTGCTGCGATTGGCTCGCGGGCCACGGCATCAACGCGCGCGAGCTGACGCTCGGCCTCGAAGGGCGCAAGCCGGGCGACGCGCTGATGGCGGAATCGATGAAGCTCGGCGCCGACCTGATCATCAAGGGCGCCTATACGCAGAGCCGGCTGCGCCACATGATCTTCGGCGGCGCGACGAGCCATTTGCTCGCCCACGCCCAGATCCCGGTGCTGATGTCGCACTGATCGAAGGCAGGTGGGCCGGTCGCTTTTCCCGACCGGCCCGGCGCCTCACTTATTCCAGCTTGATATTCGCCGCCTTGATGACCGCGGCGTTGTTCTGGCTGTCGGCGTCGAAGAACGCAGTCATTTCCTTCATGTTCATCGGCTGCAGCGCCGCGCTGACGCCGCGCAGGCTCTTCTGGATTCCGTCCGTCTTCGACAGCTCGAGCATCTTCGCGTTGAGCTTTTCGGCGATCTCGACCGGCATCCCCGGAGGACCCTGGATCGAGTACCAGATCGGCACGTCGGAGTTGGGATGGCCGAGCTCCGTCAGCGTCGGAATGTCCGGGAAGTCCCAGTGCCGCGTCGTATTGTTGATGTTGAGGAGGTGCAGCTTGCCCGCCTTCACGTGCGGAATGTTGTTGATCTCGTTCATCATCTGCACGGTGTTGGGCAGCAGGTCGTTGAGTGCGTCGGCGCTGCCGCGATAGGGCACGTGCAGGATGTCGATGCCGGCGCGGTACTTGAGCATCTCTAGACGGAGGTGAGTCGCGGTGGCGAGGCCGGCCGAGCCATAGGACAGCTTGCCCGGGTTCTTCTTCGCGTAGTCGACCATCTCGGCAAACGTCTTCGGGCCGACCTGGGCGTTGATCGAGAAGCCGGTCACGAAGTCGCCGGTGCGGCCGCATGGCACGAACTTGCTCGCCTCATAGGGCGCCTTGCGCAGGTGCGGGAGCACGGTGAGCGTCGCGCCGGGGGTTGCCAGCAGCGTGTAGCCGTCAGGCGTCGCTTTCCACACCGCCTCGGTTCCTATCATGCCGCCGGCGCCGCCGCGGTTCTCGACCACGAATTGCTGGCCGAAAGCCTGGCTCAGCGCCTCGGCCCACGGGCGGCCGATGAGATCGCTGCCGCCGCCGGGCGCGTACGGGATGATCAGCTTGACCGGCCGCTCCGGCCACTTGGCGGCCTGCGCGGTCGCACGCGGGATCGAGAAGCCGGTGACCGCCGTGGCGCCTGCCATGGCTAGAAATTCGCGACGTCGCATATGTTTCCTCCTGTTTGATACGGGCTATTGATCGAGTACTTCGACGGGCCGGCCCTCACTCCTGGAAGGCCACTTCGCGGCCCTTGCGAATGGCAGGCAGAACGACCAGCAGCAGCAGTATCCCGGCGAGCACCAGGAAGGTCAGCGAAAGCGGCCGCTGCAAGAACACCCAGGGGTCGCCGCGCGAAAGCAGCATGGCGCGACGCATATAGACCTCCATCATGGGGCCGAGCAGGAAGCCGAGCAACAGCGGCGCCGGCTCGCAGTCGAGCTTGATGAGGAGATAGCCGAGCAGGCCGAACGCGGCGATGAACAGCACCTCGTTGGCCGAATTGTTGAGGCTGTAGACGCCGATGCAGCAGAAAAACAGCACCGCGATGGCGAGCAGCCGGTAGGGCACCAGCAGCAGCCGCACCCACAACCCGATCATCGGCAGGTTGAGCACGACCAGCATCAGATTGCCGAGCCACATGCTGACGATCATGCCCCAGAACAGGCCGGGCCGCTGCTCCATCACCTGCGGGCCGGGGATGATGCCGTGGATCATCATGCCGCCGATCATCATCGCCATCACGGCGTTCGACGGGATGCCGAGCGTCAGCATCGGAATGAACGAGGTCTGTGCCGCGGCGTTGTTGGCGCTCTCGGGCCCGGCGACGCCTTCGATCATGCCGGTGCCGAACTTCTCCGGCGTCTTCGAGATTCTCTTCTCGAGCGTGTAGGCGGAGAACGAGCCGAGCACGGCACCGCCACCGGGGAGGAGGCCGAGGATGCTGCCGAGCGCCGTCCCGCGCAGGATCGGCCAGCGGCTCCGTCGGAAATCGTCGCGCGTGGGCCACAGGTTGCTCACCTTGGCGCTCACGAGATCGCGGCGCTCGGGGTTGGTCAGGTTGGCGATGATCTCGGCGATGCCAAAGACGCCCATGGCGAGCGGCACGAAGCCGAGCCCGTCGAACAGGTCGCTGATACCGAAGGTGAAGCGCTCGTTGCCGGTGTTGACGTCGGTGCCGACGAGGCCGAGCAGCATCCCGAGGAAAACCATCCCGAACGCCTTGATGACGGATCCGCGCGCCAGCACGATCGAGAACACGAGGCCGAGCACCATCAGCGAGAAGTAGTCGGCAGGTGCGAACTGCTGCGCGATGCGTGTCAGCGGCGGGGCTGCGGCTGCGATCAGGATCGTCGCGACGCAACCGGCGAAGAACGAGCCGAGGGCTGCGATCGCAAGTGCGGGCCCGGCGCGGCCCTGGCGGGCCATCTGGTAGCCGTCGAGCGTGGTGACGACCGAGCTCGACTCGCCCGGCAGGTTGACGAGGATCGCGGTCGTCGAGCCGCCGTACTGGGCGCCGTAGTAGATGCCGGCGAGCATGATCAGCGCGCCCTCGGCCGGCAGCGCGTAGGTCGCGGGCAGCAGGAGCGCCATCGTCGCGACCGGACCGACGCCCGGCAGCACGCCGACGGCGGTACCGATCACCGCGCCGGCGAGGCAGTAGAGCAGGTTCTGCATCGTCGCCGCGACCGACAGGCCGAGCGCGAGATTGGTGAAGAGATCGCCTAGAGCCATGCCGATACCCGCGGGAAGATGGGGATCGGCATCCCGAGGCCGACAATGAAGACGACCACGCCCAACGCGATCATGAACACCGCGAACACCGCGTACTCGCGCCAGCGCGTCTCCGGCGTGCCGAGCGCGGCCAGCGTCATCGATACTACCATCGTCAGGACGAGACCGAGATGGTCGACGAGGAGCGCGAAGGCGACGGTGGCAATCGGGATCATGAGCGCGGGTCGCCACGCCCAATCACCGAGGCGCGGGCCGTTGATCAGCGCTGCCTTGACGATCAGGATGGCGCCGGTTCCGGCCAGCAGCCAGGCGAGCGCTTTCGGCAGCACGCCGGTGCCCGGACGCTGAGCCGTGCCCATCGGATAGTCGATGGCGACGAGATAGGCGCCGAGCCCGATGGCGACGAACAGAAGCCCGGTCGCGAGGTCTTGGTTGCTCTTGAAGCGCATTGTCGTCTCACCATCGCCACGGGCTCGAAATTCGGCCCCCGGTCGCGCCCCTCGACAAGGGACGGCGCCGGGGGCGCATCATTCGAGAAAGGTCGGGAGTGTGCCGTGTCCTATTTCGGCTTCCACTCCTTGGCTGCCTTGATCACGGCCGCGCTGTCGAACTTGTTGATGTCTCCGAGCAATGAGCTATCGATGACATCCGCGGCCGATGCCTTCTCCTTCACGGTGCCGTTGGCGAGCAGCCAATCGAAGTAGGCCTGATAATTTTCGACCAGGTTCTCGCCCCACTGCTTGGCGCCGACCGAGTCGAGGCGCCACGACACCGCGCGCGCATTGAGCGTCGAGATGTCCTGAGCGAGCGCCGTCGCCTCGTCCTTGCTCGTCGATTTGGTCTGCGGCCACATATCCCAGAGCAGCCGGATGGCCGCTTCAGGATTGTTCAGGGCGAAAAGCGTGCCCATGGCGTACCCTTGGGTGACTGCGACAAGCTCCTTGCGGTTCTTGGTCAGCACTTCTTCCGTGGCGATGAAGCCGTTCGATGGGAACTTGTCGATCGAGGGATGCTTGAGGCGGCGCAGCTTGACGCCAGCGTTCTCGACCAGCGCATACTGCGTGTCGAACTGCGACAGCGCATCAACCGAGCCATTGCGGAGCAGCGCCGCCGTCTGACCCGCCTCGCCGGCAACGACCACCGACACGTCCCTGTCGGGGTCCATGCCCTCTTCCTTCGCGAGAGCCCGCACGATGATTGCACCTGCCGAGGCCATGCCGATCACGCCGATCTTCTTGCCTTTGAGGTCTTTCATGGTCTGGACCTTGCTGTCCGCGAGAACAGCAATGCCGTAGATGTTGCCGAGATAAGCCGTGTAGAAGGTCTTGATCTTGGCGCCCTGGGCGCGCATCACGATCACCGGCTCGACCGACGGCAGCGCGAGCAATGTTTCACCCGTGGCAACGAACTTCGCGCAGTCGCCGGAGCCCGGCAGCGGCACCAGCTCGACGGTGACGCCCATCTTCTCGTACCAGCCCATCTTGGTCGCGATCGCGAACGGCGCTGCAGCCGAGCTGATCGTGCGCGCGCACCAGCCGACGCGGACCTTCGTCTGCGCTTCCGCCGCTGTCGCCGCGAACATGCCGGCGATCGCGGCAAGGCCCAGGCTCAGTCCGAACAGTCTCTTCATCCCTAGACTCCCTTCTTGGTTGTTTCGGCGGTGTCTCCGCCTGTATTCGCCGTTTCCCAGAACAGCAGGCGTTTCCTCGCGAGCGCGACGATGCCGTTGAGGCAAAGTCCGAGCAGCGAAAGAATGAGCAGGATCGAGAACTGCCCTGCCACGTCCATGTTGAAGTTCATGCTCTGGATGAGCATGCCGAGCCCCTTCTCTGCGCCGACGAACTCCGCGACGATCGCGCCGATGAGGGCGAAGATCATCGCGATCTCGAGGCCGGCGAAGATGTAGGGCAGCGCGTTCGGTAGCTGCAGCATGAAGAAGATCTGCCAGCGCGAAGCGGCGAGCGAGCGCATGAGATTGATGCGGTCCTCCTCCGCCGAGCGCAGGCCGACGATCGTGTTCACCATCAGCGGGAAGAACGCGACAAGCGCGGCGTTGATGACCTTCGAGGTGAGCCCGAGGCCGAACCAGACGATGATCAGCGGCGCCAGCGCCACCTTGGGCATGGCCTGGAACATGACTATGAAGGGATAGAGGAAATACTCGACGCGGCGGCTCAGCGCGACGAGCGTGCCGAGCAGGAAGGCAAGGATGGTGCCGACAAGGAAGCCGAGCAGCGTCTCCGACAGCGTGACGAAGAAGTGCTGAGGATAGATGTTATTTGTAATGCCGACATACATCGCCCGGAAGATCTGCGACGGTGCCGGCAGAATAAACTCCGGGACACCGGAAAGCTTGACCCCGATCTCCCACAGGCCGAGGACGACCGCGATCAGCACGAGCCTGAGGCTGAAGTGTACTGCGCCGCCCATCAGTCCAGCCCTCCATCGGCATTGAGCGCCTTGCGAATGCGCTTCACGTAGGCGCCGAACGCCTCCGTGTTCATCACGTCGAGCGCGCGCGGGCGCGGCAGATCAACCTTGAATGCGTCGCCGATCTTGCCTGGCCGCGCGGTCATCACGATCACGCGGTCGGCGAGATAGACGGCTTCCGACGTCGAGTGGGTGATGAACAGCACGGTCTTGCCGCTCTCCATCCAGATGCGCTGCAGCTCCACGTTCATGGTCTCGCGCGTCATGGCATCGAGGGCGCCGAACGGCTCGTCCATCAGCAGGATCGCCGGATCGTGGATGAGAGCGCGGATGATGCCGACGCGCTGCTGCATGCCGCCCGAGAGCTCGCGCGGATAGCGGTGCTCGAAGCCGTCGAGGCCGACGAGGTGCACGAGGTCCATCGCGCGCTTGCGCATCTTCTCCTTGTCCAGACCCTGCACATCCACCGGCAGAAGCACGTTCTGGAGAACGGTGCGCCAGGGAAAGAGCACGGGTGTCTGGAACACGACGCCGATGTCGCGTCGCGCGCCCCTGATCTGAGTGCCGTTGAGTGTTGCCTGGCCTTCGCTCGGTGGCAGCAAGCCGGCGAGGATCTTCAGCAGCGTGGACTTGCCGCAGCCGGAAGGGCCGACGATCGAGATGAATTCGCCGTTGCTGATCGAGAAACTGATGTCGGAAAGGGCGAGGACGCCGCTGCCCTTCGCGCCGTACGTCAGCGACAGCCGGTCGACGGCGATCACCTCGGTGCCTGCCGATGCCGGAAGCGCCGCTCGCGCGGCCACCTTCATGTCATTCAATTGCGTTCCTCCCAGAACGTACGCCGCCGTTGGCCAATGCTTGTTGTTTTTCTTGAGGTACGGCGTTCGGATCGCCGTCCTGGCGTGCTGGCTTTTTCTAAGCCTTGCACTCGTTGTACGGGGAATGAGAAATCTGGCAAGTGGCCTTAGATGTCCAGACAAATCGCCGCACAGCAATGGTGAATCTGGCGCCGACGGGGACAGGTAGAAAAACAGGCATCGCCCACGCTTCACATTCGACCCGGCAGCCGTCCGTGGACTAGGCTGTTGGTGCAGACGCTTCGAAAGGGGAACGTATCCGAAATGTCCGATGAAATTGCCTGGATGAGCGCCACCGAGATCGCGGCTCTCGTTCGCGACCGCAAAATGTCTGCCGTCGAGATCATGCAGGCCACCCTCGCACGCGCAGAGAAGGCGCAGGCCGCACTCAACTGCTTCATCACCATTTGTGCGGAGGATGCGTTGAGAGATGCGAAGGCCGCCGACGAGGCGGTCGCGCGCGGCGATCAGCTCGGCCCTCTCCACGGCGTGCCGTTGCACGTGAAGGACCTCGTCAACACCAAGGGCGTGCGCACGACATTCGCCTCGCTCATGTACGAGAATAACATTCCAGCGACCGACGCCGTTTCGGTCGCGCGCTTGAAAGCTGCGGGTGCTATCCTGATGGGCAAGACGACGACGCCGGAGTTCGGCCACATGCCGTTCACCGAGGCGCCTCTGTTCGGTCGGACCTGCAACCCCTTCGACCCGCGGCGCACGAGCGGCGGCTCATCTGGAGGCGCCGCCGCCGCGATCGCCGCTGGTGTCGGCCCGCTCGGTGTCGGTACCGATGCCGGCGGCTCGACACGCATTCCCGCCGCCTGCTGTGGCGTCGTCGGCTTCAAGCAGTCGCTGGGCCTCGTGCCGCACGACATGGCGCCGGAGACCTTCGGCAACATGAGCTACATCACGCCGATGACGCGCACGGTGATGGATACGGCGCTGATGCTGGCTGCGATGGGCGGACCGGATGCGAATGACATCCACTCGTTCGGTGCTTCGACGGCGGGTCTAGTCGATGCCGCGCGCGGCGAGGGAACGCTCGACGGATTGCGCGTCGGCTGGCGGCCCTATCTCGGTAACACAGTAGTCGACAGCGAGGTGCTCCATCGCTGCGAGCGCGTCGCCGACATGCTCGGCGACCTCGGCGCCATCGTCGAGCCGATGGGCGACGACATGGAGCCGACCGAGCCGATGTGGCTCATCGTCTCGACCGCATTGTGGAACGCGCGGTTCGGCGACCAGCTTCCCGAGTGGCGCGACAGGATGAGCCCGACGCTGGTGCGCCAGATGAGCGGCGGCGGCCAGCACACCGCCGAGATGCTCGCGCGGGCCAGCCTGCAGCGCACGGTGATCTACCGCAAGGTGCAGGGCTGGTTCGACCGCTACGACGTGATCCTGACGCCGACGCTCGCGCGTACCGCGCTGCCGATCGAGGAGCGCTTGTTCGAGCCGATTGAGATCGAGGGGAAGGTCGTCGGTTCAATCCGCAAGGCCTGGTACCCTTACACGCATCCCTTCAATCTGACCGGTAATCCGGCGGTGTCGCTGCCGGCTGGTCTGCATTCGGACGGCTTGCCGATCGCGGCGCAGTTGGTTGGCGCGCGCGGTGCCGATGCGCAGTTGCTGAAGGTGTCTGCTCTGCTCGAGCGAGCGATGCCGTGGGATGACATCAGGCCGACGGTGGCGGGACTGGAGTAGTTCGCCGCGGCCATCCTTCCCCTCTCCCCGCGCGCGGGGAGAGGGGAAATAAGGTGGCGTGCGTCAGCTCTAATGCTTCGCCGTCCCAGCCACGACGCGCGGCTTCGCGGGGACCGCCGGCTCGTCGTCATCGACGCCAGGATCATCGGGCGGCCGCACCGGCATGTACGGGCGCGACGCTGACGGAGTGGCGTTGCCGTTGCCGGAGGCGTGAGCCGCGGGCGCCGGTGTCGGCGCTTTGGGAGCGGCCACCGCTGCAGCGACCGGCGTCGGCGCCGGTGCGACGACGGCCGCAGGTTTCGCGGCCGGCGGTGCGGTACGCGGGACCTCGACGACCTCGGCGACCTCCGCCGCCGCGGGCTTCACCGGCTTCTCCTCGATCACCTTTTCGCTGGTGTTGTCGCCGAGCGCGATCAGCTCCTCGAGCTTGGCGAGCGCGCGCTCCTCGTCCTGCGAGCCGGTCTGCTCGACCGGCACCTTCCATTGGAAGGCATCGAGTGTACCGGAGATCGGCGAAACGGCGGCCCACCGCTCGGCGACGACGCCGTCGGCCGTCCATGCGGGATCGCGCGGCGCATTGGCGGAGCGCGCCAGCCATTCGCGTACGCGGCCGGCGTTACCGAACTGCTCGCCCTCGATGCGCGCCATCAGCATGCACACGCGTTGCGACAGGCGTCCATCAAGCAACGGTAGCAGCGCTTTCCGCGCCTGCTCCCAGTCGTGCGCCTCGATCGCGGTCGTCGCGACGGCAATCGGTGCCTCGACAGAATGCGGCGTCGTGCGCGCCAGGCTCTTGACGCGCTCGAGCCGGTCACGGGGGCTGTCACCGGGCCGCGCGTAGGCGTAGGCGACCGCGAGATCGGGATGCGGCGCCCGCTTCCAGGTCTGCTCGATGACGCGCGCGACCTTCGCGGTCTGGCCGCGCGAGGAGTAGATCCGCCCGGCGATCGCGGCAGCCTCGACGAGATCGAGCGCCAGCGTGTGCGCCTCGTTGGCGAGTGCCAGTGCGCGTTCCGGATTGCCGTCCTCGAGCGCCTGTGCCTGCGCCGTCAGGATCACGGCGCGGCGGCGGTCGGCGACAGCTTTGTCGAAGTGACCATTGCGCTTGCCGGCTGCGAGCGTTTCCAGCGCCCCGGCCCAGTCGCCGGCTTTGCACTGCAAGTCGAACAGCGCATCGATTGGCCAGCCGAGCTGCGGGTTGAGACGCAGCGCGCGCTCGGCGAACTGCCGCGCGACTTCATGCTCGTTCTCGCGCTGAGCTTCGAGGAACAGGCCACGCAGGCCGAGCTGCTCGGTTTCCTTCGAGCCGAGCATCGCCTCGAAAATCCGCCGCGCTGTCGAGCGGTCGCCCGAGAGCTGGGCCGCCTGGGCGCGGAGCAGATGCGTGAGCGGCTCGTTCGGCAGCGCCTTGCGGGCAAGCATCGCGTGACGCATCGCCTGGCTGCGGTCGCCGGCGCCGATCGCGATCATGCCGCTCGACAGCGCTTCGAGGCCGCGCTCCTGCCGGCGACGGTTCATGACGCGGCCCACAGCGGCCGGGCTCGTCCAGAGCTGGCGCAGCAGCGACCACAGGAACACCGCGAGCCCGATCGCGATCGCGAAGATCACGACGGCGCGGAACACCGTGGTCTCGATCTCGTAGCCTTGCCAGACGAGCACCATTTGCCCAGGACGATCGGCGAGCCACGCAAGGCCCGTCGCAAGAATGCCGACGCCGACGAGATACAGGATGAGGCGGATCATTGCTTGCCGTCCTTGGTGGCGGGAGCTGCGCCGAGCGAAGACTTCAACTGCTGGTCGATGGTCGCCATCGCCGTCTCGACGGCCTGGCGGGCCTCGACCTTTTCGAGCCACGACCGGGTCGCCGGCGTGATCGTCTTGGCCGGCAGCGTCTTGGCGGCGGCGAGGACGTCACCGAGGCGGCCGTCGCGCAGCGCGCCCTCGATCCGAGCAACCGTCGCCTCGACGGAGGTGTCGTCGGCATCGGGCGTCAGCTTGCGCACGCGCACGATCGTCTTGGCGCCCGTCAGCAGGCGATCGACCACGGAGGCATCCTTCGAATCCGCGTCGGCGTCGATGATGGCGCTGGTGAGCGGCCGGAATTGCCGCGTCAGCTCGGCGAGCGTCGGCACGCCGTCGTTCTGGTAGCGCTGGACGACCGCGAGGTCGAGCCGGTTGCCGGCGATCTTGCGCACCTCGGCGAGCTCAGCGGCGTACGATCCGCCGCGGTCCATCGCGCGCTTGAGGTTGCCGAGCTCAAGAGACAGCACGATGCGCTCAGCCGTGCTGCGCCGGTCGGTCTCGGCCTTGAGGACGCTATCGACGCTGCCTTCGAGCTTCGCAATCCGCGCCGCAGCCGGTGCGACGGCCGCCGCGACGTCGGCGGGCTTGGCGGCCTCTCTTCGTATCGCATCGAGTGCGCTCTGGAGCTTGGCGATCTCGTCCTGCGCGGCGCGCGCCGTCTCGGTGAGCTGGTCGGCGCTGGTCTTGAGCTGGTCGACGCGCTGGATCGTGCGCGTGACGTCGGACTTGAGTGTCGTCACCTCGCGGTCGATGCGCTGGGAACCAGAGCGCGCGGTCTCGGCGGCTTCGGCGGTCGAGCCGATCTTGCTCTCGATCTCGGTCACCATATCGCGCCGGGCAGCAGCGAGCCGGTTGGTCAGCGCCGTTTCGAGATCGGCGATGCGACCGGTGATCTGTGCGAGCTGCGGGATCGGTCCGGCGCCCTTGGGTTCGGCGAGCGCGGCGGCGGAAATCGCCGACAGACGCTCTTCCAAGCGGGCCAGCCGCTCGGCATCGCTGCCGGATGCGGTGCGCTGCGCGAGCTGATCCTTCAGCGCCTTCGCTTCGGCATCGAGGCGGAGCTGGCCTTCGCCGAGGCTCTGCACTGCCGGCGCGATGGTCCTGAGTTTCTCGACGCCGTCCTCGATGGTGGCGAGGCGCTTGGCGAGTTCCGGTGATACCGTCGGCTGTGTCTTGCGGGTGGCCGCTTCGAGCGCGTCGATGCGCTGGCTCAGCGCGGGCGGCACCGTTCCGACCGTCGGCGACAGGCTGCCATACAGCGGATAGGCGAGCACCGCGAGGATGCCACCAGCGATGCCCGCGAGCGTGTGCGACACCATCGAGCCGAACCCGGACTTGGCCTTCGGCGGCGGCGTCGGCGTTGATGCAGTCGTCGGCTTGGGCGCACTCGCCGCGGACGACGATGCAGACGCTGCGCCTGGCGCTTTCGGTGGCTCGGCCTTTTTGCTGTCAGCCGCGACGCTCGCCGCTGCGCCAGCGACCTTCTCGGCCGCAGCACGCTGATCGGTAGACGCCGACGCGCCTGGCGCCGAGGCGGTCGCAGACGTTGCCTTCGGCGGTTCCGGCTTTATCTCGGTCGCCTTGCCTTCGATCGTCGCGTGCGGCCGCTTCGGCCCAGATCCCTGCGATCCGCCCGATCCCTGTGATCCGTTGCTCATCGCTCGTTCGATCCTCCAGCTACGCGAGACGTCTGCCGGCCCATTGCCGCGGTCATCCGGCGCAACACTGGCGCGCCGCCGCGACGTAAGGAAAGTCCCGTCAGTCTCGACGGTAAAGCATCAATTGTCCAACCGGTCGCCAACCCGATCGATCAGCTCCATCAGGGCGCTCATCGAGGGCCCGTCCGATACTTCGACGGGCACATCTCCGAGGCCTGCGAGGCCTTGCGCGACAGCATCCGAAAGGCAGACGTGCACCACTTCGGCCGCGGCATCCGCCAGCCCGTGACGCCGGATCAGGCCCGCGTAGATGCGCGCCGTCCGCGGTGACATCAGCACGACGCCCTCGATCGTGCCGTCGCCGATGGCCTCTCTGGTACCCTCGCTCAAGACTTCTTGCGCTTTCATACGATAGACGACGGGTTGCAGCACGCGAAATCCGAGGAGGTCCAGCTCGCCGGCCAGGTCGCCGGCTTTGACGTCCGCGGCGAGGTGCAGGATCAACCCGTCGGCTGGGTCGAGCGTGCCCGCGATGGCGGCCGCGAAGCCGCTCACCGACCCAGGCCCGATCGCGATCCGTTCGAAACCGAGCCGGCGTGCCTCCTCCGCCGTGCCGTGGCCGACGACGAACAGAGGGATCGCAACCGCGTCGCGCAGATAGGGAGAAAGAGCGAGCGCGCGCAATCCGTTACGGCTCGTGGCCACGATCGCAGAAACACCGTCCAGATCGTTGATCTCGTCGGGCAGATACTCGGGCGCCATCAGCGGCTCGACGATCGCCTCGTGACCGGCGTCTTCGATCATCGCCTTCAGTTTCGAGCCGTCGGGCTCGGGGCGCGTCACGAGAAACAGCATGGCTGTTTACGCTCCCAGGAACCCGGGACCGGCGCGCGACAGAAGCTCCTCGGCGGCCTCGACCGCGAGCTGGACTGCGGCGGCTGGTTGACCCTGACGGGTCACGTCATGGCTCTCGCTGCCGTCTGGCCGCAGGATCTCGCCGCTGAAGGTGAAGCCGCCGCCGTCGAGTTGTCCAAGTCCCGCGATCGGCGTCCGGCACGACCCTTCGAGGCGGGCGAGGAACGCGCGCTCGGCGGTGACGCATAGAGAAGTCGCCGCATCGTTCAGCGGTGCCAGCAGATCGATCGTCGCCTCATCGTCGAAGCGCGTCTCGATCCCGATGGCGCCCTGCGCCACGGCGGGCAGCATGACGTCGAGGGGGATGGTCGCCGTGATGCGGTCGGCGAGGCCCAGGCGGTTGAGGCCGGCGGTCGCCAGCAGCGTTGCCGCGACGACGCCAGCTTCCAGTTTGCTGAGCCGTGTTTGAACGTTGCCGCGGTAGGTGATGACATCGAGGTCGGGCCGCATCCGGCGAAGCTGCGCCTGCCGCCTCAGCGACGATGAGCCGACCACCGCCCCCCCCGGCAGCGCCGCGATCGACGGCCACTTGGCGCTGATGAATGCGTCGCGGGTGTCCTCGCGCGGCAGCATCGCACTCAACGTCAGTCCGTCCGGCAGCACCGTCGGCACGTCCTTCATCGAGTGCACGGCGAGGTCGATCGAACGATCGAGCAGCGCCTCCTCGATCTCCTTGGTGAACAGCCCCTTGCCGCCGGCCTCGCTCAGCGGCCGGTCCTGGATGCGGTCGCCCGTCGTGCGGATGACGACGATCTCGATCGTTGCCGGGTCGATGCCGTGCGCATCGGCGAGCCGGCGCTGCACCTCGCGCGCCTGAGCCAGCGCCAGGGGTGAGCCGCGGGTGCCGATGCGGAGCCGGGATTGTTGCAAGAGAACCTCGGTCGATGCTACGGGAGCGCGCACTCTAATGTGGTGATTTCGAAGTCCGCAAATACCTTGCGGCCGGCGTCGGTGACGAACTTCGCGATCGGGACACTAGATGCGCCGTGCCGGCAGTCTATGCCCGCCCGCGGCGCGCGATGCAATCCTTACCCCAGCAGGCACGCTTGGCCAGAGATCCAGAGCCGCAGGCAAACGCTTCCCGCCTCGTCCTCGGCATCGAGACGAGCTGCGACGAAACGGCCGCGTCGGTCGTCGAGCGTGGGGCGGATGGGCGCGGGCGGGTGCTTTCGAGCGTCGTGCGTTCGCAGTGGGAGCAGCACCGGCCCTACGGCGGCGTCGTGCCGGAGATCGCGGCGCGCGCGCATGTGGATTGTCTGGACGAGATCATAGCGGTTGCGATGGCGGAGGCCGAGGTCGGCTTCCGCGACCTGTCGGCAGTGGCGGCGACGGCAGGCCCCGGTCTCATTGGTGGCCTGCTGGTCGGGCTGACGGCAGCGAAAGCGATCGCGCTCGTCCATGGCCTGCCGATGATCGCGGTCAACCACCTCGAGGCCCACGCGCTGACGACAGGGCTGACCGAAGGTCTCGAGCCGCCGTATGTGCTCCTCCTCGTCTCCGGCGGGCATACGCAACTGCTGTTGATCGAGGATGTCGGCCGCTACGTCCGTCTCGGCACCACCATAGATGATGCGCTAGGCGAGGCTTTCGACAAGACGGCGAAGATGCTGGGGCTGCCGCAGCCCGGCGGTCCTTCGGTCGAGAAGGCCGCACGTTCCGGTGATCCCAAGCGCTTCCCCCTGCCGCGTCCGATGCTCGGCCGGCCCGAACCGCACTTTTCGTTCGCGGGCCTCAAGACGGCCGTGCGGCTTGCCGCAGAAGCCGCCGCCCCGCTCGACGAGAAGGCGATTGCCGACCTCTGCGCGTCATTCGAGCAGGCGGTCGTCGAGGCGGTTGTCGATCGCACGCGCACGGCGCTGCGGCTGTCGCGCGATCGCGCTCCTGAGGTCAACGTGCTCGTGGTCGCGGGCGGCGTCGCTGCCAACCAGCGATTGCGCGGTGGGCTCAATGATCTTGCTGCGCGTGAGGGTGTGCGCCTCTCGATTCCACCTATCGCGCTCTGCACCGACAACGCCGCGATGGTCGCTTGGGCAGGCGCCGAGCTTCTCGTGCGCAACGAGACCAGCGCCCTCGACTTCGCCGCCCGCGCCCGCTGGCCGCTGGATGCGGATGCGGCGCCAGTGATCGGATCGGGAAGGTTGGGGACTAAGGCTTGATTTTTTCCGCGGACGCGTACGCCTTCGGCTACACGCGCCGCGGCCGCTGCCTCGCGGTCGATATCTTTTGCGCGGTCTTCGACCGCCACCCGTAAGGCATTCTTCGACGCTGATCAGTGGCGCTCGAAGAGCGCGAGGTGAGAATGCCCTCCGGCGAGGCAGTGCCGCGGCGCCGGTAGGCGAAGCCGTCGGCGACCGCGGAAAGCAAAAGCTAAACCAACCCCCGGTTCCGCATCATCGCGGCGGGCGTCGGCAGGCGGCCGCGGAAGGCGGTGTAGGCTTCGGCGGGATCGCGTCGGTTGCCGGCCGAGTAGATGAACTCGGCAAGCTTCTTCGCCATGTCCGGGTCGAAGGCGTTCCCCGTCTCCTCGAACGCGTCGAAGGCGTCGGCGTCCATCACCTCGGACCACATGTAGCTGTAATAGCCCGCCGCATAGCCGCCGCCGGAGAAGATGTGCGCGAAGTGCGGCAGGCGATGGCGCATGACGATCTCTCGCGGCATCCCGATACGCTTCAGCATGTCGGCTTCGAAGCGTGACAGGTCGAACCCGTTGAAGTCACCGAGCGCGTGCAGCTCCATGTCCGCGAGTGCCGACGACACGTACTCGACCGTGCCGAAGCCCTGGTTGAACGTGTTCGCCGCCTTGAGCCGCTCCAGCAGCGCATCGGGGATGGGCTTGCCGGTCTTGTGATGGAGCGCGAAGCGCTTCAGCACTTCCGGCTCTTCCAGCCAATGCTCGTAGAGCTGCGACGGCAGCTCCACGAAATCGGTCGAAACGGCGGTACCGGCGATCGAGGGATAGGTGACGTCGGAAAGCAGGCCGTGCAGCGCGTGACCGAACTCGTGGAACAGCGTGCGCGCGTCGGTGAAGCTCAGCAGTGTCGGCTCGCCATCGGCGCCGCGCGCGAAATTGAGCACGTTGACGATTACGGGATGGATATCGGCCTTCAGCTTCTGCTGGCCGCGGAAGGCGCTCATCCAGGCGCCCGAACGCTTCGAGGGGCGCGCGAAATAGTCGCCGATGAAGACACCGAGGTGGCTGCCATCGCCCCGCGTCACCTCCCAGGTGCGCACGTCCGGATGATACTTCGGCAGGTCCATACGCTCCGTGAAGGTCACGCCGAACAGCCGCGTCGCGGTATCGAAGGCTGCCGCAATGATCTGGTCGAGCTGCAGGTACGGCTTGATCTCGCCCTCGTCGAGGTCGAACTTCGACTTGCGCACTTTCTCCGCGTAGTGCCGCCAGTCCCACGCCTCGATCTGGAAGTTGCCGCGCTCGTCGTCGACTTGGGCCTGGAGCAGGTCGCGCTCCTCGCCGGCCTTTCTGACGGCCGCTGTCCACACTTCGTCGAGCAGACCGCGCACCGCTTCCGGCGTCTTGGCCATCGCGTCCTCGAGGCGAAACTTGGCGAAGGTCGCGAAACCGAGGAGCCGCGCGCGCTCGGCACGCAGCGATAGGATCTCGGTGGCGACGGCGCGATTGTCGTGATCGCCGCCGCCTTCGCCGCGCCGGATCCAGGCCGCGAACGCGGCTTCGCGCAGGTCGCGCCGGGTCGAGAACTGGAGGAAAGTCTCGATGCTCGAGCGTGCCAGCGTAATGACGTGCTTGCCGGGATGGCCGAGGTCGTCGCCGGCGCGTTTGGCGGCCGCGCGAACGAAATCCGGGAGGCCCGCGAGGTCGGCTTCGGTTTCTAGGATCAGCTTGTAGGCCTGCTCGTCGGCGAGCACGTTCTGCGCGAACGTAGTGCCGAGAGTGGCGAGGCGCGCATTGATCTCGGCCATGCGCTTCTTGGCGTCCGGGCCGAGCCTGGCGCCGGCGCGCACGAGGCCTGCGTGCGTGCGCTCGAGCACTCGGCGCTGCTCATCGTCGAGCTTCTGGCGTTTGCCGCGCGCGAAGATCGTATCGACGCGCTGGAACAGCCGCGGATCGAGCGAGATCTCGGTGCCGTGCTTCGACAGGATCGGCGCGATCTCGCGCTCTATCGCCTGCAGCTCGGGGTTCGTATGCGAGCCGGTGAGATTGTAGAACACGCGCAGCACGCGGGTGAGTAGCGCGCCCGCCTTCTCCATCGCTGCGACCGTATTCGCGAAGGTCGGCGACGCCGGGCTCGACAGGATTTTCTCGACCTCGGCCTTGTGGTCCGCGATGGCCTTATCGATCGCGGGACGGAAGTGCCTGGGCTCGATCTTCTCGAACGGCGGCAGCTCGAATGGCGCCGTCCACTTGGCGAGGAGCGGATTGCCCCTGGTGCCCGCGCCGCCCGATTTCACCGCAGCCTTGGCCTCTGTCATTCGGATTTGCCTTCTGTGGGTGGAGCGGCGGCGACGCCGGCCCCAATTCCTGCAACGAGATAGCGGTTGAGCCGCTCGGCGAAGCGGGCGGGATCAGAAGGAAGCTCGCCCTCGACGATTCGCGCCTGATCGAGCAGCAGGTGCGCGAGATCGTCGACGACCGTCGTCTCGGATGCTCCCTTCGCGCGGCCAATCGCGGCGATCAGCGGATGGGTGGGATTGATCTCGAGGATCGGCTTCACATTGACGCCGCGCTGCTGGCGCTGCAGCAGCCGTTCGAGCGTGCGGTCGGGCCCGCTGGCCGTCGCGACGAGGCACGCCGGCGATGTGACGAGACGCTGCGAGACCTTCACATCGTCCACTTCATCGCCGAGCGCGGTCTTGAGCGTCGCCACAACGGCGGCGATGTCCTGAGGGGCTTCCGGTTTTGCCGCCGCCGCTTCCTCGGTCATCGGCACTGCGGAGAGATCGACATCGCCCTGCGACAGCGACTTCATCGCCTTGCCGTCGAACTTCGGCGCCGCGGTGGTCCAGAACGCATCGACGGGATCGGAGAGCAGTAGCACCTCGATGCCGCGCTGCTTGGCCGCTTCGAGCTGCGGGCTCGACTTCAGGCGATCGAGGCTCTCGCCGACGAGATAATAGATCTCCGTTTGCCCCTCGCGCATCGCCGCGACGTACTCGGCGAGCGTGCGCCAGTCATCACCTACGGTCGAGCGGAAACGCGCGATCTTGAGGAGCTGCTCGCGGCGCTCAAAATCCTCGTAGATGCCTTCCTTCAGCACCTGCCCGAACGCTTCCCAGACCTTCGTGAACTTCTCCGGCTCCTTGCTGGCAAGTGTCTCGAGCTCGCTAATCATCTTCGCCGTCACCGCGCGGCGAATCTGCGCGACTGCCGGATTGTTCTGCAGCATCTCGCGGCTGATGTTGAGCGGCACGTCCTCGCTATCGATGACGCCGCGGACGAACCGCAGATAGCCCGGCAGGAGCGCCGCGTCCTCGGTGATGAATACGCGCCGGACGTAGAGCTTCACTCGCCCCTTGCGCTCGACGTCGAAGAGATCGAACGGGCGCTGCGTCGGCACGAACAGCAGCGCAGCATAGGACTGGCGGCCCTCGGCCTTGTAGTGCACGGTCAGCGCCGGCTCGTCGAACTGGCCAGACAGGCCGCGATAGACCTCTGTGTATTCGTCGGCTTTCACTTCGCTCTTGGAGCGTTGCCACAGCGCGCTGGCCGAATTGAGCTGCTTTGTCGCGCCATCGGCGCCGATTAGCTCGACCGGGAAGAGGATGTGGTCCGAGTAGGTCTTCACCACCCGCTCGATCTCGTAGTCGTCGAGGAAGTTCTTGGAGTCGTCCTTCAGGTACAGCACGATCCGCGTCCCGCGCGCGACCTTGGCGGCTTCTGCCTCCGGTGCCGGCTCGATCGTGAAGCCGCTCGTGCCATCGGACGCCCACAGCCACGCGGCGCTCTCGCCCGCCTTGCGGCTCACCACCTCGATCCGGTCCGCGACCATGAAGGCTGCGTAGAAGCCGACGCCGAACTGGCCGATGAGACCCGAGTTCTCGCCGTCCTTGCCGAGGCGGTCGAGGAAGGCGCGGGTGCCGGAGCGCGCGATGGTGCCGAGGTTCTCCGCCAGCTCCGCCTCGTTCATGCCGATGCCGTTGTCGCTGACCGTCAGCCGGCCGGCTTCCTTGTCGGCCTCGATGCGGATGGCGAAGCGGGCGTCGTCGCCGATCAACGCCGGACTGGCGATCGCTTCGTAGCGCAGCTTGTCGCATGCGTCCGACGCATTCGAGATCAGCTCGCGCAGAAAGACATCCTTCTCGGTGTAGACCGAGTGCACCATGAGGTGCAGCAGGCGCGACACCTCCGCCTGGAACGGGTGCGATGTCGCGGGCGACGGGCGATCCGTGCTCATCGCGGCGCTTCTCCTGTTGTTCTGGTTGAGTAGATGGGGCTGCACTTGATAAAGCGCGGAAGGCCGAAGGTTCAAGTCCCGTAGTGGTCCGACGCCTGACTGGATTGCGCATGATGCCGGTTTGCCAATCGGCGCATCCACGCTACGGTGCACCCGCTTTTGTCGCCTCTCCAGCGAGGGTTCGTCATGCCGTTCGATCCTGCCGCCGCTGCCCGTTTCATCGCCGACGCCCATGTGCGCCGCGCACCGTTCGACAATCTCCCCGAGGCGATCGCGCCCAAAACCATCGACGAGGCCTACGCCGCCCAGGAAGCGCTGCGCGAGCTGTGGACGCCTTTGTACGGCCCTGTTGGAGGCCTGAAGATCGCGACCACGACCAAGGTCATGCAGGCCCTGATGGGCATCGATCATCCCTGCGGCGGCGTCATATACTCGAAGCGCATTCATGCCTCGCCCGCGACCATCCGCCTCGCCGACCACATGCACGTCGTCATGGAGTGCGAGCTCGCCGTGCGCGTGAACCGAACATTCGAGCCGCGCGCCACGCCCTACACCCGCGAGGAAGCCCGCGCCGGTGTCGCCGAGGTGATGGCCGCTTTCGAACTGATCGAGGACCGCAACGCCGACTACAAAAAGTCGAAAGCCGTCACGCTGATCTGCGACAATGCGTGGAATGCCGGCATCGTGCTCGGCACGCCGAAGAAGATTGCGCCAGACGTGGAGCTCAACGGCCTCCAGGGCCGCATGACGAATGCTTCCGGCGAGCACACCGGCAAGACCGACGATCCGATGGGCGCGCTCGCCTGGATCGCGAACCTCGCGGCCTCGCGCGGCAAACCGCTCGCTGCCGGTCAAGTCGTCATCACCGGCAGCCTCATCCCGACGCTGCCGATCGCGGCCGGCGAGACGTTCGACTTTGACCTCGAAGGCGTCGGGTCGGTGCGGGCGACCGCTGCCTGATCACGACAAAAAAAGTGATAGGATGATCGACGCACTATGCAACACCAGCCCGTGAAGGATCTGACCCGGCGCTCGACGTTCGAGCTGTTCACGCCGGTCACGATCCGCTTTTGCGACACCGACAAGCTCGGCCACGTCAACAACGTCTCGATCGCGTCCTACATCGAGGCCGGCCGATGCGACCTGTTCTATCATCTGTTGAAAGACGCCGGCACCGCGCCCGAGATCGACTTCGTGCTCGCCCGCGCCGCGATCGATTTCCGCCGCGAGATCTTCTATCCCGGCACCGTCGAGGTCGGCTCGCGCTTCCTCAAGCTCGGCAACCGCTCCGTCACCAGCGGTTACGGCGTATTCGTCGGCGATACCTGCGTCGCCAGCGCCGAATGTGTGAACGTCTTCTTCGACATGACGGCGCGCGCATCGGTCACGCCGTCCGGCGCCCTGCGCACGCTGCTCGAGGCTGCCGTCGCGAGCTGATCGGCCGCGTACGGTTGACCACAGTTCTGTGAGGGACCGCGCGGCGGCGTGCTTGGCGCCGCGATCGGGCCATGTTTCTCTCCCATCGAGACTGTCAACACCGATTCGAGCGGGAGACACGTGCGACACACCGGCCGCAGCGCCGTGACCGCGCGTCTTTTGACGGAGGCCCGTCGGAATGGCGAAGCTCTGGCCCTGGCGCCGCAAGTACGAAGGTTTCGAATGGCACAAGTACGTCCGCACGACGATCGCGCTCCGGCGTGAACAGCGCCGCGAGAAGGCGGAAGAGATCAAGCGCTCGGTCGAGGACGGAGCGATCCGTGCGGCCGGGAACGCAGCCAAGCTCGGCCGTAGAGGGGCGCGCGCTGCTGGCGATGGCGCTCGCCGGGCGTCGGTTTCGGCTGGCCGTGGGCTGCGCGGCGCAGCTATCGCGACCGGTGAAGGATTGAAGCGCTTCGGTGCCGCGTCCGGTCGCGGACTGGTGAGCGCGGCGGCAGCCAGCGGGCGCGGGCTCGCGCGTTTCGCCGCCGCTTCCGGGCGCGGATCAAAGCAGTTTCTCGCCGCCAGCGGACACGGATTGAAGGTCGGCAGTCGCGCGACCTGGGCTGGCGCCGGCATCGCCGGACGCGGCTTCGTCGCGGGGAGCGCGGCCGGGCTTGCCGGGCTCGGAGCAGCGCTCGGCAAGGGGTTCGGCGCCGCTGGCAAGGTGGCGAGCGGCGGCCTCGGACAGGCGTCGCGACCGCTTCTGGATGTCGTCGGCCGGCCGGGCGTCAGCACACCCCTACTGCTGGCCGGTGCGGTCGCGTTGCTGTCGGGCATCGCCCGCCCGTTCCTGGCCGGTGGCATCGACCGCGAAGCGGTGATTTCGGTGTCGATCGGTGTCGTGCTGCTCCTGGCGGGGCTTGCGCCGCGCCTTCAGTTCGGGGCCGGGAGCGCCGTTTTCAACGCTCTTGCGGCGCCGTTTCGCGGTCTTGCGCCACGCACGCGGCAGATCGCTGGTGGCGGCGCAGCGATGTCGCTAGCGGTGGCCGCTACGATCTGGATGCTGCCGGGCAAGGTCAGCCTGCCGGAGATGTCGCTGTCGAGTTTCGTGCCTTTCATGGCGGCCGAGCCGCCGATCACCGGCCGCGCGTCGATCGTCAGTGGCGACATGCTGCGCGTCGACCGCACGAACGTCCGCCTCGACGGCATCGACGCACTCGATCGCGAGCAGACCTGCCTGCGCGCCGACAATCGCTCGTGGCGCTGTGGGGATGCCGCGCAGAACGCCCTGGGGCGCCTCATCGGCGGCCGTCAGGTCCGCTGCGAGCCGACGGCGAAGGAAAGCGACGGCACCGTTCGCGCCACCTGCTTCGTCGGCACGACCGACATCGCCGCCGAGCTGGTGAAGGGTGGCCACGTGCTCGCCGAGGCCGCGATGCTGCCGCGCTACCGTGCCGAGCAGGGCGTAGCCCGCGAGGCGAAGGCGGGGCTGTGGAGTGGACCCGGCCAGCCCGAGCGCCCTGCCGCCTGGCGGTCGCGCGTGTGGGAGGAGGCCAAGGCTCGGGCCCCGCAGGGCTGCCCGATCAAGGGCAAGGTCGCCGGCCGGCGCGGCGACGGCGCCAAGACCTACCACCTCCCCTGGTCGCCTACCTATATGCAACTTCGTGTCGTCTCCGCCCGCGGCGAGCGCTGGTTCTGCAGCGAGGATGAGGCTCGCGCGGCCGGTTTCGTTCTGTCGGACGTCGACGGATAGCGCCGAATGCCGCCATCCTCTTACAGAGGGGCTGCTGTCGTGATGGTGTGTGGAGTTCATGGATCAATCCGTTCGCGAGGCGCCCCGGCGACGCCCACCACGCGGTCTATCCCGCGGGATTAGGCGTTTGATGTTGATCGGTTTTCTCATCCTTTTCGTGCTGCCGCTCGCGACCCATGCCGCATGGTGGGCCTCGCAGAACCGCGCCTGGAGCTGGTCTCGCGCCAACTGGTCGTCGTCGGGCATCCTGCCGCCCGCGGCGAGCGATCCGGGGCCGATCGTTCACGTCCTCGCCGGCCGCACCGGCGGCTGGAAGGGCGTTTTCGCGCATCATACCTGGGTCGTGGTCAAGCCTGCCGGGGCGACGCGCTATACGCGCTACGACGTAGTCGGCTGGGGCCGTCCGGTCCGCACCGACAACTGGGCGCCGGACAGCTATTGGTACAGCAACCGGCCCGCCATCCTGGTAACGCTCGAGGGGCCCCGCGCGGCGGAGGCGATCGGTCAGATCGAGCGGGCGGTGGCCGACTACCCGTTCTCCGCCCCTGGCAGCTATCGGGCGTGGCCGGGCCCGAACTCCAACACCTTCATCGCCCATATCGCCCGGGCCGTGCCGGAGCTGGCCCCAGGTCTCCTGCCGACCGCGATCGGGAAGGATTTCACTGCCGGCCTCTTCTATGCCGGCCCCACGCCGAGCGGCACCGGACTTCAGGTCACGATCAAGGGGCTGGCCGGGGTCACGATCGCCTGGGTGGAAGGGGTCGAGCTTTCGTTCCTGGGCGCCGTTGCGGGCATCGACATGCGCCGTCCAGCGCTGAAACTGCCCGGCTGGGGTCGCATCGGACTGCTGTGAACGCGCCAGAAAGCCCTATTTCATGCGGCTTTTTGCACTTGCGGCGGACTGAGAAAAATCATTGGCCAAGGGTGTTGACCTTATTCGGCGAGCTGTATAGGTTGCGCCCACTCTCACGATAGGTCGTAGGACGCTATCGGGCAGGGCCTCGCAGGCGAACGCGCCGTCACCGGTGCATGAGACGTTCGACAGCGATTGAGGCTTAAGCCCAATATTCGGCGTCGCTAAACACTGTCGTTATCAAGCAGAGGCAAATTCGGACCAAGATCGGCGGCCCGTCAAGGCGGAACGTTCGATCCTCTGGTGTTGCGAGCTGAGTGCCCAAGTTGACGGGCACCTCGGCTCGTAAGGTTTGGCGCATCCGGCTGATCGGTTCGGTCGCGATGCAGGTAACGGACGAGGCGTGATGCCGACTATTCAGCAGCTGATCCGCAAGCCGCGGGTGAAGCCCCGGGAGCGCAACAAGGTCCCGGCGATGGAGGCCTGCCCGCAGAAGCGTGGCGTGTGCACGCGCGTCTATACGACGACGCCGAAGAAGCCGAACTCGGCGTTGCGCAAGGTTGCCAAGATCCGCCTCACCAACGGTTTCGAGGTCATCGGCTACATTCCGGGCGAGGGTCACAACCTTCAGGAGCACTCGGTTGTGATGATCCGCGGCGGCCGCGTGAAGGACCTTCCGGGCGTGCGCTACCACATCATCCGCGGTGTGCTCGACACGCAAGGCGTGGCCAACCGCAAGCAGCGCCGCTCGAAATACGGCGCCAAGCGTCCGAAGTAAGAGCAGGCAATCCGCGCGCCGCGCCTTTTGGAGCGGCGCTTTGACGTTTTCTGAGGCCCGCGCGAGGCGGGCGGTACCGAGACGAGAAGGGACGAGCGCATGTCGCGTCGCCATCGCGCCGAGAAGCGGGAAATCAACCCCGATCCGAAATTCGGGGATCTGGTGGTGTCCAAGTTCATGAATTCGATCATGAAGGAGGGCAAGAAGTCCACCGCAGAGGGCATCGTTTACGGTGCGCTCGACCGGATGCAGCAGCGCGCCAAGGCGGATGCGCTGCCGATGTTCCACCAGGCGCTCGAGAACGTCATGCCGGCCGTCGAAGTGCGCTCGCGCCGCGTTGGTGGCGCTACGTATCAGGTGCCGGTCGAGGTGCGCACGGAGCGGCGTCAGGCGCTCGCCATCCGCTGGCTGATTGCTGCGGCACGCGCGCGCAACGAGAATACCATGGAAGAGCGGCTGTCCGCCGAGCTGCTGGACGCCGCGAACAACCGCGGCACGGCGGTGAAGAAGCGCGAAGACACGCACAAGATGGCTGAAGCCAACCGCGCCTTCTCGCACTACCGCTGGTAAACGGATCACGAGGCAACGACGATGGCCCGCGAATACGCGATCGAGGACTACCGCAACTTCGGCATCATGGCCCACATCGATGCCGGCAAGACTACGACGACCGAGCGGATCCTCTTCTATACCGGCAAGAGCCACAAGATCGGTGAGGTCCACGACGGCGCCGCGACCATGGATTTCATGGTCCAGGAGCAGGAGAAGGGCATCACCATCACGTCGGCGGCGACGACCACGTTCTGGAACGGGAAGCGCCTGAACATTATCGACACGCCAGGCCACGTCGACTTCACGATCGAGGTCGAGCGGTCGCTGCGCGTGCTCGACGGCGCCGTGTGCGTGCTCGACGGCAACCAAGGCGTCGAGCCGCAGACCGAGACCGTCTGGCGCCAGGGCGACAAGTACAACGTGCCGCGCATCATCTTCGCCAACAAGATGGATAAGACGGGCGCCGACTTCTTCATGTGCCTCGAGGACATCGGCGAGAAGCTCGGCGCGCGCGCCGTGCCGCTGCAGATTCCGATCGGTGCGGAGAGCAACTTCAAGGGCGTCGTCGATCTCCTGAAGATGAAGGCGATCATCTGGGAAGGCGACGACAAGGGCGCGAAGTTCATCGAGACCGACATTCCGGCGGATCTCGTCGACAAGGCGAACGAGTTCCGCGCCGCGATGATCGAAGCCGCCGTCGAGATGGACGACGATGCGCTCGCCGCCTACTTCGACGGCAAGGAGCCCGACGTCGAGACGCTCAAGAAATGCATTCGCAAGGCGACGATCACGCGCGCCTTCTATCCGATGATGTGCGGCTCGGCGTTCAAGAACAAGGGCGTCCAGACGCTGCTCGACGCGGTCGTCGATTTCCTGCCCTCGCCCGCCGATCGTGAGGCGTTCAACGGCATTGATCCGAAAACCGGCGAGCCGGTGCTGCGCAAGCCGATCGACAGCGATCCGCTGTCGCTGCTCGCTTTCAAGATCATGGATGACCCCTACGGCGTCCTGACCTTCGCGCGCATCTACTCGGGCAAGCTCGAGAGCGGCATGAACGTGATCAACACGACGCGTGATAGGCGCGAGCGTGTCGGCCGGATCCTGCTCATGCACGCCAACAACCGCGAGGAGATCAAGGAGGCCTATGCCGGCGACATCGTCGCGCTGCTCGGCCTCAAGGATACCCGCACGGGCGAGACGTTGTCGGATCCGAGCAACCGCGTCATCCTCGAGAAGATGGAGTTCCCCGAGCCCGTCATCGAGATGAAGGTCGAGCCGAAGTCGAAGGCCGACCAGGAGAAGATGGGCACGGCGCTCGCGAAGCTCGCGACTGACGACGCGACCGTCGGCGACAACACCGGTGCGACGGGCGGGGAGACCGGCATCACGCTGGTGGGCGACAAGGAGACGCAGATCAAGGTCGACATCCTGCGCCGCACGCACGGCGTCGAGGTCGCGACCGGCGCGCCGCAGGTTGCCTACCGCGAGACCCTCGCGCGGGCCACCGATATCGACTACACGCACAAGAAGCAGTCGGGCGGCTCCGGTCAGTTCGCCCGCGTCAAGCTGCGGCTCGAGCCGCAGGCGGCAGGCTCCGGCAACGAGTTCGAGAGCGAGATCGTTGGCGGCACGGTGCCGAAGGAATACATCCCAGGCGTCGAGAAGGGCGTCGAGAGCATCTGGGCGACCGGCGTGCTCATCGGCTTCCCGCTGGTCGACACCAAGGTGACGCTGTTCGATGGTGCGTTCCACGAGGTGGACAGCTCTGCGATCGCGTTCGAGATCGCATCGCGTCAGGCGATGCGCGAAGGTTGCCAGAAGGCGGGCGTAAAGCTCCTGGAGCCGATCATGGATGTTGAGGTAGTGACGCCCGGCGACTTCGTCGGCGGTGTCATCGGCGACATCAACAGCCGGCGCGGCCAGATCCGCAACCAGGAGATGCGCGGTAACGCGACCGTCATTCGGGCGAATGTGCCGCTGGCGAACATGTTCGGCTATGTCAGCCAGTTGCGCTCGATGAGCCAGGGGCGTGCATCCTACACGATGCAGTTCGCTCACTACGCCGAAGTGCCGCGCAATGTCGCCGAGGAGGTGAAGGCGAAGTTCGCCTGATCCTGCTCGAAGAGATCAACACTTGAAGGTCCAATGGGACGCGCTGTCGTCCAGACGCATGAGGAGAGCCTGAGATGGGCAAGGAAAAATTCGATCGCGCCAAGCCGCATGTCAACGTCGGCACGATTGGGCACGTCGACCATGGCAAGACGACGCTTACGGCAGCGCTGACGAAGGTTTCGGCCGACAAGGGCTGGACGAAGACGGCGATCGCCTATGACGAGGTCGCCAAGGCGTCCGAGAGCCAGGGCCGACGCGATCCGACGAAGATTTTGACGATCGCGACCAGCCACGTCGAATATTCGACCGAGAACCGGCACTACGCCCACGTCGACTGCCCGGGCCACGCCGACTACGTGAAGAACATGATCACCGGTGCCGCCCAGATGGACGGTGCGATCCTGGTCGTGTCCGCGGTCGACGGCCCGATGCCGCAGACCCGTGAGCACATCCTGCTCGCGCGTCAGGTCGGCGTGCCGTACATCGTCGTGTTTCTCAACAAGTGCGACATCGTCGACGACGAGGAGCTCCTCGATCTCGTCGAGCTCGAGGTTCGCGAGCTGCTGAAGCAGTACCAGTTCCCGGGCGACGACGTCCCGGTGATCCGCGGCGCCGCGATCAAGGCGCTGAACGGCGAAAAGGGTCCGCTCGCCGACGAGGCGATCCTGGCGCTGTACAATGCCCTCGACACCTACATCCCGCTCCCCGAGCGTCCGAAGGACAAGCCGTTCCTGCTGCCGATCGAAGACGTGTTCTCGATCTCGGGTCGCGGCACTGTTGTCACCGGCCGCATCGAGCGTGGGACCATCAAGGTCGGCGAGGAAGCTGAGATCATCGGCCTCAAGGAAACCCAGAAGACGATCGTCACTGGTGTCGAGATGTTCCGGAAGCTGCTCGACTCGGGCGAGGCTGGCGACAATGTCGGCTGCCTGCTGCGCGGCATCGACAAGGAAGCCGTGGAGCGCGGTCAGGTGCTCGCGAAGCCGGGCTCCGTCAAGCCGCACAAGAAGTTCATGGCCGAGGCCTACATCCTCACCAAGGAAGAGGGTGGCCGTCATACGCCGTTCTTCAATAACTACCGTCCGCAGTTCTACTTCCGCACGACCGATGTCACCGGCATCGTGACGCTGAAGGAAGGGACGGAGATGGTGATGCCCGGCGACAACGCCGAGTTCCTCGTCGACCTGATCCAGCCGATCGCCATGGAGGAGCGCGTGCGCTTCGCCATCCGTGAGGGCGGCCGTACGGTCGGTGCTGGCGTCGTCACCAAGATCATCGAATAGAGTGCGAGTAGCGAGCGCCCGCGGTTAGAAGACGTCGGGCGCTCCTCATTTTGCAAGCGGGACGAGTACGAAGATGAACGGCCAGAATATCCGGATCCGGCTCAAGGCGTTCGACCATCGAATTCTCGATGCGTCGACCCGCGAGATCGTGAACACGGCGAAACGAACCGGCGCCGAGGTGCGGGGCCCGATTCCGTTGCCGACCCGCATCGAGCGGTTCACCGTCAACCGGTCGCCGCATATCGACAAGACGAGCCGCGAACAGTTCGAGATGCGGACGCACAAGCGGCTCCTCGACATCGTCGATCCGACGCCGCAGACCGTGGACGCACTGATGAAGCTCGACCTCGCCGCCGGCGTGGATGTGGAGATCAAGCTCTGATGGCTGCGTGAGGCGCAGTCGGCGGGTCGAAGGACACGCCGCTGCTTGTTGCGCAGGAACCAGTGGCTTCAGCCCAAGGGAAAGGAATGCAACGGATGCGTTCCGGAGTGATCGCTCAGAAGGTCGGGATGACGCGGGTCTTCACAGAGTCCGGGGAGCATATCCCCGTGACCGTGCTGAAGGTCGATAACCTGCAGGTCGTCGCCCACCTGACGCAGGAAAAGAACGGCTACACCGCGCTCCAGCTTGGCGCCGGCAAGCGTAAGCCGAACCGCGTGACCAAGGCGGAGCGCGGCGGGTTCGCGCGGGCCGAGGTCGAGCCGAAGCGGAAGATGGTCGAGTTCCGGGTAACTCCCGAGAACATGATCGAGGTGGGCGCCGAAATCACGGCCGACCATTTCGCGACCGGCCAGTTCGTCGACGTGACCGGCCAGAGCCAGGGCAAGGGCTTCCAGGGCGCGATGAAGCGCTGGAACTTCGGCGGTATGCGCGCCACGCACGGCGTCTCCATAACGCACCGCGCGCACGGCTCGACCGGCCAGCGCCAGGATCCCGGCAAGGTCTTCAAGGGCAAGAAGATGGCCGGCCACATGGGCGACGAGCGCATCACCACGCTCAACCTCGAGGTCGTCAAGACCGACGTCGAGCGCGGCCTCATCCTGATCCGCGGTGCGGTTCCCGGCGCCAAGGGCGGCTGGGTGCTGATCCGCGACGCAGTCAAGAAGAAGCCGCACAAGGATACGCCGAAGCCCGGCGCGTTCCGCAAGCGCGAAGCCGCGGCGGCGCAATCGAATACGGAGTCGGCGTGATGCAGACCCAAGTGACCACGCTCGAAGCGGGCTCGGCCGGTATGGTCGAACTGGCCGATGCGATCTTCAATCTGGAGCCGCGCCCGGATCTGATCCAGCGCACGGTGCGCTGGCAGCTCCTGAAGCGGATGGCTGGCACGCATCACTCGCAGGACCGGTCGGAAGTCGCCGTAACCGGCAAGAAGATGTACAAGCAGAAGGGCACCGGCGGCGCTCGCCACGGTGACAAGTCGGCGCCGCAGTTCCGTGGCGGTGGCAAGGCGTTCGGGCCGAAGCCGCGTAGCCACGCTGTCGCGCTGCCGAAGAAGGTGCGCGCGCTGGCGCTGAAGCATGCGCTCTCCGCGAAGGCGAAAGCTGGCGAGCTCGTCGTGCTCGAGAAGGCAGCCTCGACCGACGGCAAGACCAAGGGCCTCAAGGCCCAGCTTGCGACGCTTGGACTAACCAACGCGCTGTTCATCGACGGCAGCGAGCTCGACGTCGGCTTCGTGCAGGCGCTGCGCAACATCCCGAACGTCGACCTGCTGCCGATCCAGGGCATCAACGTCTACGACATCCTGCGCCGCCAGAAGCTGGTGCTGACCAAGGCCGCTGTGGCCGCTCTCGAGGAGCGCTTCAAATGAGCAAGCTCAGCGCCTACGACGTCATCCGCGCGCCGGTCATCACCGAGAAGGCGACGCTCGCATCGGAATCGAACCAGGTCATCTTCAAGGTGGCCCGCAGCGCGACCAAGCCCGAGATCAAGGCCGCGGTCGAGCAGCTATTCAACGTCAAGGTGAAGGCCGTCAACACCATTGTCCGCAAGGGCAAGCTGAAGACCTTCAAGGGAATCCAGGCCCGTCAGGGCGAGGTTAAGAAGGCCATCGTGACGCTCGAGGAAGGACACTCGATCGACATCACGACGGGTCTTTGAGGAGAGTAGGACGCCATGGCACTCAAGACATTCCGTCCGACTTCGCCCGGTCGACGCCAGCTCGTGCTGGTCGACAAGTCGCACCTGTGGAAGGGCGCGCCGATCAAGATGCTGGTCGAGGGCAAGACCAAGACGGGCGGCCGCAACCACCATGGGCGCATCACGATGCGTCACATCGGCGGCGGCGCCAAGCAGTCCTATCGCAAGGTCGACTTCCGTCGTCGCAAGTTCGATGTCGAAGGCACGGTCGAGCGGCTCGAGTACGATCCGAACCGGACCGCCTTCATCGCGCTCGTGAAGTACACCGATGGCGAGCTTGCCTACATCCTGGCGCCGCAGCGGCTCAACACGGGTGACAAGGTGATCTCCGGCGCTGCGGTCGACGTGAAGCCCGGCAACGCGATGCCGCTTGCCGGCATCCCGATCGGGACGATCGTGCACAACGTCGAGCTCAAGGCGGGCCGCGGTGGTCAGATCGCGCGCTCGGCCGGCGCTTTCGTGCAGCTCGTCGGCCGTGACGCCGGATGGGCAGTGCTTAAGCTCAAGTCGGGCGAGACACGGCGCGTCCGCCAGGAATGCATGGCGACGGTTGGCGCCGTTTCGAACCCGGACCACGGCAACGTATCGACGGGCAAGGCGGGCCGCACGCGCTGGCTCGGCATCCGCCCGACTGTGCGCTCGGTGATGATGAACCCGGTCGATCACCCGAACGGCGGCCGCACCAAGGGCGGCAAGCACTGGGCGACGCCGTGGGGCAAACCGACCAAGGGCTTCAAGACGCGCAAGAACAAGGCGACGGACAAGTACATCGTTCGCTCGCGCAGCGGCAAGAGCAAGTAGGAGCATAGATCGTGTCACGCTCGGTTTGGAAAGGTCCGTTCGTCGACGGCTATCTCCTCAAGAAGGCGGAGAAGGTGCGTTCGTCGGGCCGCAGCGAGATCATCAGGATCTGGTCGCGCCGCTCTACCATCCTTCCGCAGTTCGTGGGGCTGACGTTCGGCGTCCACAACGGCCAGAAGCATATTCCCGTGTCGGTCAACGAGGACATGGTCGGTCACAAGTTCGGCGAGTTCGCGCCGACGCGGACCTTCCACGGCCACAGCGGCGACAAGAAAGCGACGAAGGGCAGGTAAGATGGGCAAGCCGAAATCGGAACGGCGTCTGCCGGAGAACGAGGCCAAGGCGGTGGCGCGCAACCTGCGCATCTCGCCTCAGAAGCTCAATCTCGTGGCTGCCATGATCCGCGGCAAGAAGGTGCAGACGGCGCTGACCGAGCTCGAGTTTTCGAGGAAACGGATCGCGGTCGACGTGCGCAAGTGCCTGATGAGCGCGGTGGCCAACGCCGAGAACAACCACGGTCTCGACGTCGACGATCTCGTCGTCGCTCAGGCGTGGGTCGGCAAGAACCTCGTCATGAAGCGCTTTCATGCCCGCGGCCGCGGCCGTTCGGGCGGCATCATGAAGCCGTTCGCCGAAATCACCGTTGTCGTCCGCGAGCAGCAGGCGGCGAAGACCCCGACGAGTGCTGAAGCTGAGGAGGCCAACTGATGGGCCACAAGGTCAATCCCGTCGGCCTTCGCGTCGGCATCAACCGCACCTGGGACAGCCGCTGGTTCGCCTCGCGCGGCGAGTACGGCAAGCTGCTGCACGAAGACATGGCCATGCGGAACCATGTCCTCAAGATGCAGCGCCAGGCCGGCATCTCGAAGATCGTGATCGAGCGCCCGCACAAGAAGTGTCGCGTGACGGTTCACTCGGCGCGCCCGGGCATCCTGATTGGCAAGAAGGGCGCCGACATCGAGAAGCTGCGCGGCGAGCTCGCGCGCCTGACCTCGTCGGACGTGCACCTCAACATCGTCGAGGTGCGCAAGCCCGAGATCGACGCCGTTCTGGTTGCCGAGACGATCGCCCAGCAGCTCGAGCGCCGCGTCGCCTTCCGGCGCGCGATGAAGCGCTCGGTGCAGTCGGCGCTCCGCCTTGGTGCGCAGGGCATCAGGATCAACGTGTCGGGTCGCCTCGGCGGCGCAGAGATCGCCCGCGTCGAGTGGTATCGCGAGGGCCGCGTGCCGCTGCACACGCTGCGTGCCGACATCGACTTCGGCTACGGCATCGCGCGCACGGCCTACGGCATCATCGGCGTGAAGGTGTGGATCTACAAGGGCGAGATCATCGAGCACGACCCGATGGCCTCCGAGCGCCGGGCAATGGAATCGCAGGAAGGCGGCGGCGGCGATCGTCGCCGGCGTGAGGATCGCGGCGATCGGGGTGATCGCGGCGACCGTGGCGACCGCCGCCCGCGCGAATAATTCGTTCGAGGAACGACGACCATGATGCAACCGAAACGGACCAAGTTCCGCAAGCAGCACAAGGGCCGCATTCACGGCGCGGCCAAGGGCGGGACGGACCTCAACTTCGGCTCGCACGGCCTCAAGGCCGTGGCGCCGGAGCGGCTGAGCGCGCGCCAGATCGAGGCCGCACGTCGCGCCATCACGCGCCACATGAAGCGCGCCGGCCGCGTGTGGATCCGCATCTTCCCGGACGTGCCGGTGACGAAGAAGCCGGCCGAAGTCCGCATGGGCTCCGGCAAGGGCAGCCCGGAGCTGTGGGTGGCGCGGGTCAAGCCCGGCCGCATCATGTTCGAGATCGATGGCGTGCCGGACAACGTGGCGCGTGAAGCGCTGCTGCTCGGCGCCGCCAAGCTGCCGATCGCAACGAAGATCGTGACGCGCCTGCTGTAATGGATACGGCGCGACGCGCGCCTGACTGAGGTTGAGAGGCCGAGATGGCGACTGAGAAATTCAAAGGGATGACGAGCGATCAGCTCGAGGAGGAGCTGCTCAAGCTGAAGAAGGAGCAGTTCAACCTCCGCTTCCAGCAGGCATCCGGCCAGCTCGAGAACACCGCGCGCATCCGCATCGTTCGGCGCGAGATCGCACGGATCAAGACAGTTGCGCGCGCGCTGAGGGGCAATGCCCCGGCCGGCACGCGCTGAGAGGAGCACGAATATGCCAAAGCGGATTCTCAACGGCGTCGTCGTCTCCGACAAGAACGACAAGACGATCGTGGTCGAAGTGGAGCGGCGGTTCACGCACCCGCTGCTGAAGAAGACCGTGCGCCGGTCGAAGAAGTATCAGGCGCACGACGAGGACAACACGTTCAAGGTCGGCGACAAGGTGCGCATCCAGGAGAGCGCGCCGATCTCGCGGCACAAGCGGTGGGTCGCGCTCAAGCAGCAGAGCGGCTGACCCGCGCATGAGGATCGGCCGTTCGCGGCCTGGATTTAAGGGTTCGGGCGCCTGAGCGTTCGAGGCAGGAAGGACTAGGGATCGTCACATGATCCAGATGGAATCAAATCTCGACGTGGCCGACAATTCCGGCGCCCGTCGCGTGCAGTGCATCAAGGTGCTCGGCGGATCGAAGCGGCGCTACGCGACGATCGGCGACACTATCGTCGTGTCGATCAAGGAGGCGATCCCCCGCGGTCGCGTCAAGAAGGGCCAGGTCATGAAGGCCGTGATCGTGCGCACCGCTAAAGGCGTGCGTCGCGCCGACGGCTCGCTGATCCGCTTCGACCGCAACGCGGCGGTGCTGATCAACGCCAACGGCGATCCGATTGGCACCCGCATCTTCGGACCGGTCACTCGTGAGCTGCGCGCCCGCAAGCACGTCAAGATCATGTCGCTCGCTCCGGAGGTGCTGTAATGCCTTCGCTCAAGATCAAGAAGGGTGATCACGTGATCGTCCTCGCCGGCCGCGACAAGGGCAAGCACGGCGAAGTCATCAAGGTGATCCCGAAGGAGAACCGCGCGCTGGTGCGTGGCGTCAACATGGTGCGCCGTCACCAGAAGCAGAGCGCCACAACGGAAGGCGGCATCATCTCGAAAGAGGCGAGCATCGAGCTTTCGAATCTCGCGCTCGAGGATCCGAAGGACGGCAAGCCGACGCGCGTCGGCTTCAAGTTCCTCGCCGACGGCAAGAAGGTGCGCTTTGCGAAGCGCTCAGGTGAAGTCATTCCGGAGAGCAAGTAGTCATGGCCGACAACGCGAAACAGAAGGGCGCTGGCGCCCCCGCTGGCGCTAAAGGCGGCAAGCCGGCCGGCAAGGGCGGCCCCCCCGCTAAGGAAGCGAAGGGCAAGCCCGCAGCAGGTGCCGCAGCCGCGCCGCGGAAGCCGCGTCCCGCGGACTACAAGCCGCGCATGAAGTCGCTCTACGAGGCCGAGATTCGCAAGAAGCTCGCCGAGCACTTCGGCTACGACAACCCGATGCGCATTCCGCGCCTCGAGAAGATCGTGCTCAACATGGGCGTCGGCGAGGCCGTCAACGACCGCAAGAAGGTCGAGAACGCGTCGAAGGACCTGGCGATGATCGCCGGCCAGCGGCCCGTCATCACCCGCGCGCGCAAGTCGATCGCGACCTACAAGGTGCGCGAGAACATGGCGCTCGGCGCCAAGGTGACGCTGCGCGGCGATCGCATGTACGAGTTCCTCGACCGCCTGGTCACGATCGCGCTGCCGCGCGTGAAGGACTTCCGCGGCCTGAACCCGAAGAGCTTCGACGGTCGCGGCAACTTCGCGCTCGGCCTCAAGGAGCACATCGTGTTCCCGGAGATCGAGTACGACCAAGTCGACGAGATCTGGGGCATGGACGTGATCGTGTGCACGACCGCTGCTTCCGACGACGAGGCGCGCGAACTGCTCCGCGGCTTCAATTTTCCTTTCCGCACGTAGGCCCTGCAGGGTGGATTTGCGGCAGTACCGACGTGGGTCTTGGAGGACCTGATGGCTAAGACGAGCTCAGTTGAGAAGAACAACCGGCGGCGCAAGATGGTCGACCAGTACGCCGAGCGTCGCAAGGCGCTCAAGGAGACGGCGGTCGACCTCACCAAGCCGGCCGAGGAGCGCTTCGCCGCGCGCCTCAAACTCGCGAAGCTGCCGCGCAATTCGTCGAAGACGCGCATCCGCAACCGCTGCGAGATCACCGGCCGCTCGCGCGGCTACTATCGCAAGCTCAAGCTGTGTCGCAACCAGCTCCGCGAGCTGGCAAGCCAGGGCATGATCCCCGGCATGGTCAAGTCGAGCTGGTAGAGAGGACAAGATCCCATGGCGATGAATGATCCGCTCGGGGACATGCTGACCCGCATCCGCAATGCGCAGATGCGACGGCGTCCTAAAGTCACGAGCCCGGCATCGAACCTGCGCACGCGCGTGCTCGACGTGCTGGCCGAGGAAGGCTATATCCGCGGTTACACGCGGGTCGACCACAAGGGCGGCCTGTCGGAGCTCGAGATCGAGCTCAAGTATCTGAACGGCGAGCCCGCGATCCGCGAGATCTCCCGCGTCTCGAAGCCGGGCCGGCGCGTCTACTCGGCGCTGCGCGACCTGCCGACCGTCGCAAACGGCCTCGGCGTCGCGATCCTGTCGACGCCGAAGGGCGTTATGTCGGATACCAGGGCGCGCGAGGAGCAGGTCGGCGGCGAGGTGCTGTGCAGCGTGTTCTGAGGCATGGGCGCCGGGATCGAAAGATCGGCGCCCGCCCGGACGAATTGGATTGAGGACGTAAGACGATGTCGCGCATCGGCAAGAACCCGGTCCCCGTGCCTGCCAACGTGCAGGCCGAGGTTTCCGGTCAGACCGTGAAAGTCAAAGGGCCGAAGGGCGAGCTGTCGGTGACGCTGCCCGAGGACGTGAAGGTCGAAAAGGATGGCAACGCCGTGAAGGTGTCGCCGCGCGAGGATACTCAGCGCGCGCGCGCCATGTGGGGCATGTCGCGGACGCTGATCGCGAACCAGATCAAAGGTGTCGTCGACGGCTACTCCGAGACCCTGGAGATCCACGGCGTCGGATTCCGCGCCGCACTCAAGGGCAAGGAACTGAATCTGCAACTCGGCTTCAGCCACGAGATCAACTACGCGATCCCGGCTGGCGTCGATATCAAGCTCGCCGGTGCGCGCCAGGATCAGGTGCAGATCAGCGGTATCGACAAGCAGAAGGTCGGGCAGGTCGCGGCCGAGATCCGCGGCTTCCGTCCTCCGGAGCCGTATCAGGGCAAAGGTGTTCGCTATCAGGGCGAATTCATCCTGCGCAAAGAAGGCAAGAAGAAGTAACGAGGGACACGATGAGCGCCCACGACAAGAATTTCCAGCGCCGCACGCAGCGCGTCCGGCGGACCTTGAAGAAGGTCGCGAACGGACGCCCGCGCCTGAGCGTGTTCCGGTCGTCGAAGCATATCTATGCGCAGGTGATCGACGACGCCAAAGGCGTCACGCTCGCCGCCGCTTCGAGCGTCGACAAGGACCTCAAGGGCAAACTGAAGACCGGTGCCGACAAGGCGGCCGCTGTCGAGGTCGGCAAGCTCGTTGCCGAGCGCGCGGTCAAAGCCGGCGTCTCCGAGGTCGTCTTCGACCGCGGCGGCTACATCTATCATGGTCGCGTCAAGTCGCTGGCGGATGCCGCTCGCGAAGGCGGCCTGAGCTTCTGAGCGAGAAAGGATTACCCAGTTGGCACGCAATCCTTCCCGGGACCGGGATCGCGACGACGATCGCAAGGGCGATTTCGTCGAGAAGCTCGTTCACATCAATCGCGTCGCGAAGGTGGTGAAGGGCGGCAAGCGCTTCGGCTTTGCAGCACTCGTCGTCGTCGGCGACCAGCAGGGCCAAGTCGGCTTCGGCCACGGCAAGGCGCGCGAAGTGCCGGAAGCCATCCGCAAGGCGGGCGAGGCGGCGCGGCGTGCCATGCTGCGCGTGCCGATGCGCGACAAGCGCACGCTGCACCACGACTGCAAGGGCCGCCATGGTGCGGGTCGCGTCGTCCTGCGCTCGGCGCCTCCGGGCACCGGCATCATCGCGGGCGGTCCGATGCGCGCGGTGTTCGATGCCCTCGGCGTGCGTGACGTCGTCGCTAAGTCGCTCGGCTCGTCGAACCCCTACAACATGGTGCGCGCGACGTTCGATGCGCTCAAGGTGCAGGAGAACCCGCGCGGCGTTGCGTCTCGGCGCAGCAAGAAGGTGAGCGAGATCGTGGCGCGCCGGCGCGATTCGGCTGGCGAGGCGGTCGACGCGACGCAGGAGCAGGCCTAAGTGGTGGTTGGCCGCGCCCGATGATGGGTGCGGCCCCGCCGATCGGCGCCAGAAGGCAAGAGGAACACCATGGCAGACGGCAAGAGCGGCGCCGGCAAGACGGTCACGGTCGAGCAGATCGCGAGCCCGACACGGCGCCCGGACATTCAGCGTCAGACCCTCATCGGTCTTGGCCTCAACAAGCTGCACCGTCGCAAGACACTTCAGGATACCCCTGAGGTGCGCGGCATGATCAACAAGATCCGGCACCTCGTCAAAGTCGTCGACGAGACGAAGTAGCCTCGAGCAAGAATGGAGCGCCCGCTCATGCGGCTCAATGACATCAAGGACAACGCCGGCTCGCGCAAGACGCGCATCCGGATCGGGCGCGGCATCGGCTCCGGCATCGGCAAGACCGGTGGCCGCGGTGGCAAGGGCCAGACGGCGCGCTCGGGCGTCGCCATCGGCGGCTTCGAGGGCGGCCAGATGCCGCTCCATCGGCGCCTGCCGAAGCGTGGCTTCCGCTCACGCAGCCGCGATGAGTTCAACGAAGTTTCCGTCGCCAATCTTCAGGCGGCGATCGACACGAATCGTCTCGATGCAGGCAAGCCCGTCGACGTGGCGGCGCTGAAGGCGGCGGGCCTCGTTCGTCGCGAGCTCAGTGGCGTGCGCATTCTCGGCGGTGGCGAGCTCAAGTCGGCGCTCAAGCTGACGGTCAATCATGCGACGGCCTCGGCACGCGCCGCTATCGAGCAGGCGGGCGGCTCCATCACGCTGATCGAGAAGAAGATTCTCGCGGCAGACGAAGCCAAGCGCGCCAAGACGGCGGCCAAGAGGGCCAAGGCCGGCGGCGCCGCGAAGAAAAAGACCGAGGACGAGTAAGCGTCGCGGTTCAACGCTCGCAGCCAATGGTCGGCGAGCGCCAAATCGGGGCGGAACAGGGAGCGGGCACAGCGTCTGCGAGCCCGCCGGTTGCGCGAAGACTGTTCAGGCCCCATGTTGAGACTAAATTGCGTGGCTCCGTTCCGGTTTCCGGCGCGGAGCCTCAGCCCGTCCAGGGAGCCTGAGACGCCATGGTATCGGCCGCCGAACAACTCGCCGCCAATCTGAATTTCGGTGCCTTCGCCAAGGCGGAGGAGTTGAAGCGGCGGATCTGGTTCACGCTGGGTGCGCTCGTCGTCTATCGCATCGGGACGTTCATCCCGATGCCGGGCATTGATCCGGTCGCCTTCGCCGAGACCTTCCGCCAGAACTCTTCCGGCATCCTCGGCATGGTCAATCTGTTCGCCGGCGGCGCCATCGAGCGCATGGCGATCTTCGCCCTCAACATCATGCCGTACATCTCGGCATCGATCATCCTGCAGCTCATGACGTCGGTCGTGCCCAAGCTCGAGGCCCTCAAGAAAGAGGGCGAGCAGGGCCGAAAGATGATCAACCAGTACACCCGCTACCTTACCGTCGTGCTTGCCGCCTTCCAGGCTTACGGCATCGCGATCGGCCTCGAAGGTTCGCGAGGGCCGGCCGGATCCGTCGTCGTCGATCCCGGATGGTTCTTCCGCATGTCGACCGTGATTACGCTGGTCGGCGGCACGATGTTCCTCATGTGGCTCGGCGAGCAGATCACCGCGCGTGGCGTCGGCAACGGCATCTCGCTGATCATCTTCGCCGGTATCGTCGCGGGACTTCCTAGCGCGATCATCGGCCTGTTCGAGCTCGCGCGCACGGGTGCGCTGGCGACGCCGCTGCTGCTGGCCCTGCTACTCCTGATGCTGGCGGTCGTCGCCGCGATCGTGTTCATGGAGCGCGCCCAAAGGCGCCTGCTCATCCAGTATCCCAAACGCCAGGTCGGCAACCGGATGTTCCAGGGCGAGGCATCGCACCTGCCGCTCAAGCTCAATACGTCCGGCGTCATCCCGCCGATCTTCGCGTCCTCGCTGCTGCTTCTCCCGATAACGGCCGCGCAGTTCAGCCAGGGCGCCGGCGGGACCGGCAACGAGTGGCTCAACGCCATCGTCGCGGCACTCGGGCGCGGACAGCCCCTGCACATCGCCATCTACGTGGCGATGATCATCTTCTTCGCATTCTTCTATACGGCGGTCGTGTTCAACGCGAAGGACACGGCGGACAACCTGCGCAAGTACGGCGGCTATCTCCCCGGCATCCGCCCGGGCGAGAAGACGGCCGAGTACATCGACTACGTTCTCACGCGCATCACTCTCGTCGGCGCGCTGTACCTCGCAGTCGTCTGCGTGCTACCAGAATTGCTGATCGCCTACGCTGCGGTGCCGTTCTATTTCGGCGGTACGTCGCTGCTGATCGCGGTCAGCGTAACCATGGATACGGTTGCGCAGGTGCAGAGCCATCTTCTCGCGCACCAGTATGAGGGGCTGATCAAAAAGGCGAAGCTCAGGGGAGCGTCGTCACGAGGGGGGCGGCGATGAAGCTGATCCTGTTGGGTCCGCCGGGCGCGGGCAAGGGGACGCAGGCGCAGGAGCTTTCGAAGAAGCGCGGCCTCGTACAGCTCTCCACGGGCGACATGCTGCGCGCCGCGACCAAGGCCGGCACCGAAATCGGGCTCAAGGCAAAGTCGCTGATGGAGAAGGGCGAACTCGTGCCCGACGAGGTCGTCGTCAAGATCATCTCCGATCGCATTGAGCAGCCGGACTGCGTCAATGGCTTCATCCTCGACGGCTTTCCGCGCACCCTCCAGCAGGCCGCGGCACTTGACCGGATGCTGGCGGCGAAGAGCGACAAGCTCGACGCGGTGATCGAGCTCAAGGTCGACTACAACCAGCTCGTCGAGCGGATCGTCGGGCGCTATGCCTGCGCCAAATGTGGCGAGGGCTACCACGACCGCTTCAAGCGACCGAAGGTGCGCGGCGTTTGCGACGTCTGCGGCAGCACCGAGTTCACCCGACGCGCCGACGACAATGCCGAGACTGTCACGACGCGGATGATGGCCTATTACCGCGAGACGTCTCCGTTGGTCGGCTACTATTTCTGCAAGGAAATTCTCCACGCCGTGGACGGTATGGCGCCGATCGGCGAGGTTGCGGCCGCGATCGACGGCGTGGTCGCGAGCCTGTCATAGCACTCCGGCACCTTTCCCCACGGCGGCGCGCGCGTTTGCGCCGCGGTGGAACGCGTGTCCTCGGCCACAGTTTTAACATCACTTGCAAGACGAAATGCACGTTGGCGCTAAACGCTGAGGATTGCGCGATGGCGTTCCGGGCGTTAGCGAACGAACGGCAATAGTCAGGACAGTCGGATCATGAAGGGGAGAGGATGAGGCGGGCCAACGATTGGGGGCGCCGAGGCAGCGGCTCAGTCGGATTGATACTGGCACTGATCCTGTCCGTCGTCGGCATCGGTCCGGCGGCCGCGCAGCGCAAGGAAGTGCCGCCGTCGCGCACCGCCGTCCAGTATTCCTACGCGCCGATCGTCAAGCGGGTAACGCCCGCGGTCGTCAACGTGTACGCGCGCGGGCGCGTCACCAGCCAGCTTGCGCCGTTCGCCACCGAGCCCCTCCTGCGACAGTTCTTCGGCAACCGCGGTGGTCTCGCTCGGGAGCGCGTCAACAGTGCGCTCGGCTCCGGCGTCATCGTCGCGTCGGATGGCATCATCGTCACCAATACCCACGTGGTGAAGGTCGGCGCGACCGCCGAGATACGCGTCGTTCTCGCGGATCGTCGCGAGTTCGACGCCAAGGTCGTGGTCCAGGATGACAAGACCGACATAGCCATACTTCGCATCGAGGGCGGCGACGGCAAGTTTCCCTCGCTGGAGTTCGAGGATTCCGATTCGCTCGAGGTCGGCGACCTCGTCCTCGCGGTCGGCAATCCCTTCGGCATCGGCCAGACGGTGACGAGCGGCATCGTGTCCGCCCTCGGCCGGTCCGAGATCGGCCGCACCGAGATCCAGTCCTATATCCAGACGGATGCAGCGATCAATCCGGGCAACTCGGGCGGTGCCCTCGTGAACATGAGCGGGCGGCTGATCGGCATCAACTCGGCGATCTACAGCGGATCCGGCGGCTCGCATGGCGTCGGCTTTGCCATCCCGTCGAACCTCGTGCGGCTGTACGTCGACAGCGCGCTCACCGGCAAGAAGATCCAGCGTCCGTGGCTCGGTGCGCGTCTCGATTCGATCACCCGCGACATCGCCGAGGGTCTCAGGCTCGCGCGCGCGTCGGGAGCGCTGGTCACCCGTGTCCACAAGGGGGGGCCGGCCGACAATGCCGGCATCGAACCGGGCGACGTGATGACGTCGGTGGACGGCCACGAGGTCGCAGACGTCAGGGCGGTGAACTACCGGCTGGCGACCCGTCCGCTCGGTACCCGCGTGCAGGTCGAACTGATCCGGAAGGGGCGGGCGACCTCCGTGCCCCTCCTCCTGCAGCCGCCGCCCGAGATCGGTCGTGACGATGTTCGCAACCTGACCGGCGGCCATCCTCTCGACGGCGCCCGTGTCGCCAACCTTCTCCCGCACGTCGCCGACGAGCTCGATATCGACGAGACGGGTGGCGCCGTGGTGCTGAGCGTCCGCAGCGGCTCAATGGCCGAGCGCGTCGGCTTCCAGGGCGGCGACATCGTCATCTCGGTATCCGACCGGCAGATCGGCTCCGTCATCGAGCTGGAGCAGCAGCTCAATCAGCGACAGTCACTGTGGCGCATGTGGGTAAAGCGCGGTAGACAAACGCTGCAGCTGCAGGTTCCCGGCTGACCTGAGTTTCGCCGACCAACGCCGCCGGAAGCATCGTGATCGAACGGAGCGCGCCATCGTGACCGATCAGGACGAGACCATCGTGACGGCAGCACTGCTCGTGATCGGCGACGAGATTCTCTCCGGACGCACGAAGGACAAGAACATCGGCACGATCGCCGACCATTGCACCATGATCGGCGTGCGCCTCAAGGAGGTCCGCGTCGTCGGCGACGAAGAGGACGAGATCGTCGCGGCCGTCAACGATCTGCGTCGCCGCTACACCTACGTGTTCACGACCGGCGGCATTGGCCCCACTCACGACGACATCACCGCAGACAGCATCGCCAAGGCTTTCGGCGTGGCGATCGACATTCACCCCGAGGTGAAGGAGATCATGCTCGCCCATTTCGCCCGCCGCGGCGTCGAGGCGACGCCGGCGCGGATGCGGATGGCGCGCATCCCCGATGGCGCGACGATCGTTCCGAACAAGGTGTCGATCGCGCCGGGCTTCCGGCTCGACAATGTAATCGTCATGGCCGGCATACCCGTGGTCATGCAGGTGATGCTCGATGCGGTGACGCCGGAACTCAAGACAGGCCGCAAGATGCTTTCGGCTACACTCGAGCTGCTGAAGCCCGAGGGCGAGATCGCGAGCCCGCTGGAGCAGTCCCAGAAGGCGTTCCCGGACGTCTCGATGGGTAGCTACCCGTTCGTGCGCGAAGGTCGTCTCTATGGAACGGAGCTGGTGCTGCGCTCGACCGATCCGGCGCGCCTCGAGGCCGCCGAAGCCGACCTCAAGTCGCGTCTTGTGGCCGGCGGCTTCCTCGGCTGATCTCCGCCATATCGAAACGAGGGTGACGCGCGATGCGGGAGTCGGATCAGGGCGGCGGAGCGGGCAAGCGCGGCGGCACCGATCGCCAGGCGCGTCTCGCCGCGAAGCTGCGTCAGAACCTCGTGCGGCGCAAGGACAAGGCGCGCGCGATCGGCGAGGGGGCTGCGATGCAGATCGACACCGCTTCGCTGCCGCGCGGGACCCGGGGTGCAACGCCGGACGACAGCGACAAGGGAGCGTGAGCGGTGCCGAGCGTGGCTGAGCACATCGCAACAGCGCTGAGCGCCGATGGCACTTGATGCGATCGGGATCGTGGGCGGCGGTGCCTGGGGTACGGCGCTCGCCCAGACCGCACGCCAGGCCGGCCGCAAAGTGCTGATGTGGGTGCGCTCGCCCGCTGTCGCGGACGAGATCAACCGCCATCACACCAACGCCACATATCTGCCGGGCGTCGCGCTCGACGCCGATCTGGTCGCCACGACGGATCTCGCACGCATGGCGACGGTCGATGCCGTGCTCCTCGTCACGCCGGCGCAGTCGCAGCGTACGACGGCGTTGGCGCTCGCGCCTCACATTGCGCCGGGAACGCCGGTCGTCATCTGCTCCAAGGGCCTCGAGCAAGGCACCGGCAAGCTGATGACCGAGGTACTTGCCGAGACCATTCCCGATTGCGCGGCCGCGGTGCTCTCGGGCCCGGGCTTCGCGGGTGATGTCGTGCGCGGGTTGCCGACGGCGCTGACGCTTGCGTGCGCCGACGAGGCGCTCGGCCGGGCGCTGGTCGAGGCGATCGGCTATCGCCACTTCCGCCTCTACTGGTCAAGCGATGTGACCGGCGTCGCATTCGGTGGCGCGATGAAGAACGTGCTCGCTATTGCGGCGGGGATCGTCGATGGGCGCGGTCTCGGCGCCAGTGCGCATGCCGCCTTGGTCACGCGCGGATTTGCCGAGCTGCGCCGTCTCGGCGTTGCCATTGGCGCCAATCCCGAGACGCTGGTCGGTCTCTCAGGGCTCGGCGATCTGCTGCTGACCTGCGGCAGTCCGCAGTCACGCAACATGCGGCTCGGGCGGCTGCTCGGCCAGGGTCGCACGTTGGCTGAGGCGCTCGGCGAGCTGAATGCCACCGCGGAAGGTCTCTATTCTGCCGCCGCCGCCGTGCGCCAGGCCGCGGACTACGGTATCGAGGTGCCGATCTCGGCCGCGGTCCACGCGATCATCGAGGGTCAGCTGACCGTCGATGCCGCGATCGAGGCGCTGCTGTCGCGCCCCTTCCGCGCCGAAGCATAAGCGCCGTTCGTTCTACCGCCCCGCGACCTGCTCGACGCGCACCGGACGCCGGCGCAGCAGATCTTCGATACGTGCCCGCTCCTTCTGAAACTCGGCGAGCAGGCGGCCCGTCAGGCGGCGCTCGCGCGGCACCTGGATCGACATCGGATCGACGAACTGATTGTTCACCAGCACCTCGTAGTGGACGTGCGGGCCGGTCGAGAAGCCGGTGTTGCCGACGTAGCCGATGATCTGGTTCTGCCGCACCTTCACGCCCGCGCTGACGCCTGAAGCATAGCGCGACAAGTGCGCGTAGGCCGTCTGATAGCCGTTCGCGTGCCGGATGCGGATGTAGTTGCCGTACTGGCCTTTGGGTCCCGCTTCCTCGATGACGCCGTTGCCGGTCGCGAGGATCGGCGTGCCGATCGGGGCCGCCCAGTCGACGCCAGTGTGGCCACGCCGGACATTGAGAAGCGGATGAAAACGCACGCCGAAGCCTGAGGTCAGGCGCGCCTCGTCCGAGCGGAGCGGACTGAGGATGAGGAACTTGCGCGAGTTATTGCCGTCCTGGTCGTAGTAGTCGATCGAGCCGTCGTTGGCGCGGAAGCGGAAGAGGCGCTGCGTGTCGCCGCCGGTTGTCATCGCGGAATAGAGCAGCTCGCCAAGCTGCTCTTCGCCGCGCCCCTCTTCGCGCAAATCGAAGAACAGCTCGAGCTCGTCAGTCACGCGCGCGCGCCGACGGAAATCCGTTTCATTCGCGTGCAGTCGCAGGATGTGCTGGATCATATCCTGATCGATGCCCTGCGATTGTGCGGCGTGATAGACGCCCGCATAGAGGCTCGCGGCCGCGCTGCGCTGGCTCTCGCGTCCCGAAGCGCGCCCGCCGGGTGTCAAAGGCGTGGCCGACGCGATGAACTCGCCGGCCGCGCCGCGCTCGACGCTGACGCGATGCGTGCCGCGGTCGTCATAGACGGCAAAGCGGTTCGGCTCGAGCTGGTCGGGGTTGGCGAGGCTCGGCTCGAGCGTCAGATCGACCACGAATCCCGCCGTCAGCTCGCGCTCGGTAAACGTCCCTCGTGCGGCTTCGATCATGCCGCGGGCGAGCTGCGCGTCGGCGCCGGCCTGCTGCAGGATGCGCTGCAGCGTGTCGCCGCGCCCAACCTTGTGCGAGCGCGTCTGGCGACCTTCGATCTCGGCTGCATCATCCTGCTCGCCACCGACTTTCTCGAGCACGGTGGTGTTGGATGGCAGCGGTTCGGCCGTCCGTCCCTGCTTGGCGGGCTCCGGCTGCGCAACACCTTCGGGCAGGAAGCCGGGGCGCATCGTCAGCGCCTCGCGTGCCGACGCGCGCGCACGCTGCACGAGTTCGGAGACTTCGCTGGCATCGAGCTCCTGTCCGTCCTCGGTCGGGAGAATGCTGCCGAGCAGCTCGACAACCCTGTGCGTTACACCCGCGTTGGGACCGCCTGCTGTCGGTGACTCGTCGGATTCGCCGAGCGGCGTCGCGTTGCCGTAGAGGCGGATCGGGTTGAAGGCCGGAATGGCGCCGACGACGTCCGCGCGGACCGCGACCAGGCGCGCGAGAACGCGGGCGTAGGGCTTGTTCTGGATGTACTCGCGCGAGCCGCGGCGCTCGCGGATGCTGTCCTGCACGATGTAACGGGTGACCATGGCGCCTGTCGTCGCCTCGAGGCGGTCGGCCTTTGGCGTCGCCCACGCGAGACCGTCCTGGGGAACCGGTGCTTGCGGCGCATCGAGCTGTATGTTGGCGCTGATGGTGCGGAGCGACGGCATGACGCCGCTGCGCCCTTCCTGGTGGGGATCCGAAGCGCCGAAAATTGCCGCGGCAATTGCCACGGAACCTACGGTCGCGGCCAGACATGTACTGAAAAACCAACGAAATTTTCCGCCGCCCCGAGCCTCGGCATTGTCAGCGGAATACAGATCCTTGAGGCCGCCGCGCCGCCGGACCACCCGGGTCTGGCCCATGGCATGCGTACGGTCGGCGTTGCGCAGCCGCCTGACGCGCCCGACCGTTGCATGACGATGCCGCTCGATCACGTAAGTCCCCCGTGCCCCACCAGAAATGCACTTCTCTCGTGGCCGCAAAGAGGCCGCCGGTGCATTCAGTGGGTTAATTCTGCCCCCGCATCCTGGCTAGCATAAGGCAGGCAGGACGGCACTCCTTCGGAGCGCGGATGGCCCGCTATCCCCCGCACGCCGAGTGAAATCAAACAAAATTTGATAGGCAAAACCGAGGCTTAAGGCGCCTCAGCGGGGTTCGTGACAGAAATTTTGAGATTGGTGTTGACTTGGGTAAAGGGAGGGCATAGAAACCCCCTTGTCGGCGCCGCTGCTGCTGAGCAACGGCTGGCTGGCCTTCGATAGACGGCAATCTCTCGAACTGGCAAGAAACTCTCAGGCTGAATGGCCTGATCGGGTTTTTGTTGCCGCCCGAGGGCGCCCTCCAAAGGCGCCTGGGATCGAGTTGTCATCTCATCGTTCTGCTGCTCTTTGACAAGTGATAAGAAGGAAGGGAAACGCAGGCGGCGGAGTCCTGGCGAGTTCCAACGTAAGCTTTCGGGCTTGCGTGGAGCTGGAAGGAACTCTGGTACCATCTGCGTTTCAAGCCATCACCATGATGGTCGAACTATGTGCGGCTTCGGCTGTGCGCGGTTCGGTCGTCGAGTGTGAAGGTGCCCGTTACGCAGATGATTCCTTGGATAACCTCCAAGCCAAAAACCAGAATCAAATCTTTCAATCTGAGAGTTTGATCCTGGCTCAGAACGAACGCTGGCGGCAGGCCTAACACATGCAA
>VFQN01000843.1_pt1 | contig 55010 bp, 83 predicted proteins | sample 3512371 | NCBI WGS metagenome assembly VFQN01 (sample SAMN10412370, study PRJNA504923) | tailings metagenome | isolation source: Replicate 2 from Balatoc abandoned mine | place: Philippines: Itogon, Benguet | collected 2017-08-28
CGGGGCGGCGGTGGCGGAGGCGGCGGAGGCGGCACGGAGGCTGGGGCCGGGGCACGAGGCGACGGCTGTGTGGCTGGAGCAGCAGAGGGCGGCGAGGGGCGGCAGGGGGCCGGGCGGGGTGGGGACGGTTGGTGGCACGAGCAGGGGCGGCACGAGGAGGCGCTGACAGGCCGTGATCTTGGCCTTATCACTGTAGTATGTTGCTGGTGCTTTCCAAGTTGTTGGAGCAGGAAATGCGAGGTGGTTGAAGCTTTGTGCCTGTTGCTCTTTGCATGTTTACATGAGCACAAGCAACGGGGGCGGTTGCTCCTTCCTCGTGACGCATGCCCCGGAGGCCCAGCCGCGTGCAAACAGGCCAACGAGTGTGTAGCGATGTAGTTGCGGGGACAGATTAGCATACTGTCGAGCAGGTATTAGTGGAGCGCGAAGCAAGTGGCATGCCTAGCGGCAAGGAGGCAAACGGGTGTGGGCAGATAGCACCTGGAGACTGACGGGCCGTGCACGTGTTACCAGTGAGGTGCCAAACAGTAACCCAGACCCCAATAACTTAATCAGTGATGTAGGTGTTGAGTGCACCGTACTTCCGCCGTACACTGTCTGACATGCATGACCGACATACACAAGTGCACGCCTGGGTTGCATTTCCGTCTGGGCGTCCCTGTGACCTGAACTCAAATGATCCACACATACGGATTGCGCCACAGGCCAGCACGGCAGGACTTAACCGTGTCAACGCGGAGCAGTAAAGCGTGGCAATGAAGACGTGTGCTGGTTGCCCTCTCTGAGGACTGTTGCAGTATAGTTGTGCCGCTGTTGCCCATCTGGCAGCGTCGCTGTAGGGCAGGGGGGGACGGGAGCCGTCGGGTGTCAGACGGGACGCGCAGGCCCTGTCCTTGCGTGCGCATGGCAGGGCGGTGATGCACTCGAGTACCGGCAATGAAGGCACGGTTTGGCGTCTGCACCCGGGACAAAAGTCGAAACTAGTGCACTTACTTGAGTTACTTCTTATGCAGTTGACTTGCGCTAGCTGGCTGCATGCCGCACGTGCTTTTGCATGGTGACACAGTGAGGGCCTTTGTGTTTCGACTTGCACCATTACTGGATTACCGGCAGTTAAACCGCTTCCATATGAACCACGAATGGGATATTGGCGCCTCAAAGCTTACTCTGCCAACGTGCTCTCTATGCAGACGTAAAGCAGCTCAGTGGAGATGCCGTCTCGCGGAGAGCTAGGCAGGCAAACACCAGATGCGTTGCTGTCTAGCCTCATCCGATTGGCGTCAGCAGTAGATCCCTCGCGCGGCAGCGACCTTTCGCGCGTCACGCTCCGAGAGCTGGCAAGAATCGACCAGCAGCTGCAGCAGCTTATCGCCTCCTTCTTCCACTTTAGTGAAGAGACACACAATGCCCTTGAGGCTGCCCCTCAGGCGAGGGCCGCGTTGTTGCAGCTGCTATCCTCTTCAACGCGCGCAGTGACTTCCGAGCTGGCCGCCTACAGCTACAGCAGCGGCGTCGAGCGCAGCAGCAGCAGCGGTGCATTGCACTCTGACGACCGGGCCGCCAAGGGCTTACAGCAAGGCCGGGGCAACGCTTCCGGCGGCCGTGGTGTCGGGGGCGGGGCGGCCGCAGTCGGCAGACCCATGGGTCGCTGGGCGCAGACCCTGCAGCGCAGCGCAGGCGCATTGGCCGCGTACACTAGCGCATCCTTCAAAAACGACATTCTCACACCAGCTCTATCTGGTATATTGGCAGCGGCTGTGCAGGCCGACTTGCTTCCGGCGTGCGCTCGCCTGGTGGACGCCGCGCGGAAGGGGGGCCAGCCCTCACCGCTCACCAGCGAGGACGCATGCGTCTCTTCAGCCGCCTCCTGCCTGCTTGGAGCCACCTTGTTGCATGGCAGCAAGTCACAGGAGTGGTACCAGCAGCTGTTCCCGGCCCTGGCGGACAGCTACCTGCTGGAGCACTGGGCCACGGATGCGGCGGGTGGCGGGGGACAGGGGCGGCTGCCAGACGCGGAGGGCGTGCAGGAACTCATCAAGCTGGTGCAAATGGTGTCCCACGGATGGCAGCCCCTGAAAACACATGCGGAGTCTGGCCCCCACGTTGGTCGCATCCTGCACGGCCCCTGCCTGCAGTATTTTGTGGCTGCGCACGTTGTTTCGCAGCTGCACGCGGCGGACGGAGGGCCGCTGTACGGCATGCCGCGTGAGGTGCTGCTGCCGCCGCTGCCGGCGACGGGACAGGAGTGGCAGCAGCAGGGGGGCCAGGGGCAGGGCCGGCAGCAGCGCCGTGGGCGCGCCGAGAGCAGGCTGTCAGCCGAAGGCTTGCATGCCGCCCTGAGGTACTGGAAGTGTCTGGACAATGTCGCCGCCGCTGACGCACGGACCCTGCCCAGCGAGCCGCCTCTGCTTGGGCCGCACAACCTAGCCACGCTGTGCCTGCGGACTGCACGTGTGGCACTGGCATCCATGGACCAGCTGGACGGCAGCTGCCTCGGGGGTGACGGACATGGGCCGGGGGCTGGCGGGGCTGTGCTGCGGCGACGGCTGGACGCCAGCCCTTTCTTGGCCCTGACGGCTCTGGAGCTAGCAGCCGAGCTGGTAGCACACACGCAGGCTAGCAGCGGCAGCAGCACCACCACCACTGATGCCAGTAGCAGCAGTACTAGCAGCAGCAGCGGCACCACCACCACCACCACCACCACCACCACCATGCCCACCGTGTCTAGTAGCAGCAGCAGCAACAGCACAACCTGCAGCGGTGGCGCCGTGGATGGGCATATGGGCATCACGTGCAACAAGGCGGGCCCTCGCTTCCTCCGTCAGTGGTGGCCGCTGGCGGTGGCCACCGTGCGGTGTGCTATGCGCCACCCGGGAGAATGCGCTTGATTGTTGGCATGCTTCCACTACTCCACGCTCCTCGAGCTGAGCAGCATACGAGGCGCGGATTCCCACGGTACGCGAATCTATGGCGCGATGGCGGCACTGTGCCGTCCTTACCGCTTATTCCTTCCCGAGGTCGTGGGAAGTGCCAGAGATTGCAGCTCGCATGCAAAGCGGTGTGGCAGCATGTTCCATGTGCTCCGCGGCACCGCTTGACACTAGGCAACCTGCCCACGGTAAAAGTAACCCTTGGCACCTTGTTGTATCTGCCCCCCAGGCCTCTGCTTCCGCGCACCGCCCTCTGGCCTTCGCCACGCCCTTGCGGCAGGGTACATTCCCTGCTACGAGGCCCTGCTGCGACGCACGCTACGCCTGGGCCGAGACGCGCTAGGCGTCGACCTTCAGTCGTTCACTTTGCAACGTCTGCCAAGCCTGCCCCTGCTGCTTGCCTACGGCGACGCCCGGCAGGCTGCCTCCCTGGCAGCCACACTGGCCAAGGCCGTGCTGGTCATGGCTGGGGAGCAGGGCAGGGGTGGCGGCGGCGGTGGCAGCTCCGGCGGTAATGGCAGCGCAGGTGGCGGCATGGGTGCAAGCGCCAGCGGCAGCGCCGCCGGCGGCGGCGGCGGCGGCACCAGCAGCGGCACAGGAGGCAACGGCGGCGGGCTGGCTGCCGTTCGTGACGGCACTGTCGCGGTCCGCGCCGCCGCGTTACTGCGACACCTTGTTCACAGCTTGGACAACAACGTAATGCTGGGGCTCCAAGGCGAGGGGGCGGACGGCGCTGCGGGGACAGGGGAGGCCGGCGGGAGCAATGCGGGGGCGGAGACGGAGGCGGAGGCGAAGGCGGAGGTGAAGGGAGGGCAGGGCAGCAGCTCGGGGACCGTGACAAGGGCTGCATCACCACGTGTCGCCAGCACGGTTGGCAGGTCGCAGCTCCTGCAGCTTGCCAGCTTTGCTTTACAAACGCTGCTCCCGGTGTGCGCGCACCTGTTGGGCTGTGATGAGGGAGGAGCAGCTGGGGCCCGGCAGTCGCTGCTCCTGCCGCTCGTGTGTCAGGCTGTGGAGGTGGCGGTGCGGGGGTTTGAGACGGCGGTACAGCGCGGGGACCTGGTGGCGGCGGCGCGCTGGCAGCGGCTGTTGATGGACTGCGGCGGCCCGTGGCTTGTGGTGCTGCAGGACGAGGGAGGTGAGCCGCAGGAAGGGGTGCGTGAGGGGGCGAGCGAGCAGCCCGGGCAGCTGAGCGGGCGCCAGCTGCGTGACAGGCTGCTGCGGGCGGCTGTGCCACAGCTGCAGCATGAGGCGTACCCGGGCGGGGTGGCGGAGGGGTCCTGCAGACAGGGAGGGGCCGACGGTGTGGGCCCGCCGCCGCCGTGCGTTGTCGGGGAGCTGCTGCGCACCTGCTGCAACCCACTGTGCACCAACCTGGAGGGGGACAGCGAGGCGGGTCTGGAGGCGGGCGTGGGGAGGGAGGAGGGGTTGTCGGGGTGCTATTGCAGTGGGGCGTGTGCCGTGGCGCACCAGGTGGCGCGGCGGCGGCAGTGGGGCGTTGCCAGGGCAGGGGGAGCAGCATCGAGTGTGGGCGCCAGTGAGCGTGCGTAGGTTGCACAGTATGCAGGGTGGTGGTTGCGTTGGCGTGACGCATTTGTGCGGCTTTGGTAGGAGACCGGAGGTTGCGGCAAGATGCAATACACACATGCGGGACGCATTGCCTGTGGACATCTGCACGCTGAGCTCCTTACGTGTTGGCAGCTGCCATGGGCTATGGATTATAGCTAGCTACCGGTACCCGTGCTATGATCCCCCCGTGGCTGTAGACGGTGGCCGCCACAACGGGCCATGGGCGACAGATAGGTGCAACGTTTGCAAGCCGTTGGTTATACGTACGTCTCCGCTCGTGTATGCGTGTGGAGCACTGGCCCGAGGGCGGGGCGCCTGGCTCACGGCTGTGGGACGCTGTGCGCATGGTGCTGGAGGCCGGGGGCCCCCCCGGCAGCTGCAGGGAGGTGCGGCAGGCGGCCAGGCGGGGGGAGCTGGAGGTAGTGCAGCTGCTGCATGGGCAGGGGCAGCTGCGGTTGGAGCCCGAGGTGTGGGTGGCGGCGGTGGAGGGCGGCTGCGAGGCGGTGCTGGAGTGCCTGGCGGCTGAGGGCTGCCGGGTTGGTACGGATGCGGGCCAGGACCCGTACGTACCTTGCCGCTGGGCTGCGAGGGGACCGGGGCGCGCTGTGCGCCCTGCGTCGCCTGGGCGTGGCGTGGGGCCACCGCGGGGTGCTGCGGGCGGCGGTGGACAGGGGGGTGGCGCCGCCGGTGGTGCGGTGGATGGTGGAGGAGGGGGCGCCGTGGGACGGGGTGGCGGTGGCGGAGGCGGCGGAGGCGGCAAGGAGGCTGGGGCCGGGGCACGAGGGTACGGCTGTGTGGCTGGAGCAGCAGGGGGCGACGAGGGGCGGCAGGGGGGCGGGTGGGGCGGGGACGGTTGGTGGCAAGAGCAGGGGCGGCAAGAGGAGGCACTGACGGGGTGCCTTGCCTTGGCATACTGATAGCAGTGTCGCGGGTGTTTCTACCTAAACAGAAGGTGCAAGATGGAGGAGTGTGATTGCATGTTGTACATTAGGAGGTTATATGAACGTAATGCAGTGCTGTTGTGTTGCAACGGTCGGCAGCCGATTGCTGCCGCAGGCCTGTACGGGCATGTAGTCACTTCATCCCGTCAAACCAGGCTTGTCATCCTAAGCTGGGCGGCACAGTTGTTTGACGCATGTGGATGTGTACAATAAGTGCATGACCTACATGAGTGCGGTGGCCCCGTGCTTGTTTTGCTCATATGTGCCGCAGACCGCTGGCAAAGGAGGGCAAGGTGGTTGGACGAACGACACTTGTACTTTGGGGCGATCGCGTCTGCCGTCCTTGTGAGGCGCAGCGGAGTCACCTTGCATGCATGTTGTACACCAGCGTACACCTTTGTGCAAGTCAGTGGTTGCTGTCGCGCGCGTGCGTTGTGTCTAGTGTCGCAGCCAGCCCTCCAGTGCAAGTGTCAACAGGGGAGACACCCCTGAGTGTCAATGGTACGGGATCAGCAGCAGCTGAGAGACCACGTAAGGCAGCGTTAGATACCGGCGGGTCTGTACCAACAGTCATGCTACTCCAGGTGCAAGGGTGCCATGTGGTTTGGGCCGATACGGCAGCGGACGCGTACGGGCCTTGCAGCACCGTGGTGGTGAGTAGGGGAGAGGCTCCCTTGGTGGTGAGCACCCAGCAGCCGCCCACGCCTCCGTTAGAGATGCTTCCGGGCTGGGGCTTAGGGGCTGGTCGTGGTGTAGCGGTGCGGTACGACAGCATGCGGTGCAGTAAGCTCTTACCGTTCGAGGATTAGTCAGGCAAGTTCCACATGCAGGCCGTCACTGGTTGCCTCAAGGCCCCACTGCAGCATCGGACCCCTCCCGCGCTGGTTGTTACCCTGCTGTGGCCGGCTGCGCCAGCTTCATCAGGCGTTTCAACTCCTGGCTCCTGGCTGTTAAGGCTCCGGTCGTGTAACTCGATCGGAGGCTGCTCTGGCTGTGGCTGTTGCCTCAAGACGCGGCTGGGCTGCAGGAGGCTTGGCCAGAACCATGCTGGGTCGTGTGCTGGGTTGCCATGCAGGGCGGGTCAGCATGCGCGCGACAGCTTACGAACACCGCACCATGCTTGTCAGCTACTAGTACAAGCATGGTTTATGCTACAAGCTAGTACTAAAGTGATTGGAAGCTACTGAAAGAAAATTCAGGTGCACCAGCTCAAATGTTGAGCCCACGCTGCCGATATTGTACACCCTAAAAGCACGCAAGCAGCTGAAACGCTGACGTATCGTGCCGTTGCCACAGACCCCAGCCTGTCGCCTCGGGGTCGCGGGGCACGAAGAACACCGTTCGCATCTTGGGGCGCGAAAGCCAAGGCAGTGGCGCAAGCAGGCGATGACAAACCACGGACACGAGCTCTGGTATCGCTAGCATTACTATGCGGCGCACCACGCGGAGTCGCGCGCGGGCCGCAGCACAAAGCGCAACCACACCCGCCCCCGAGGCCCTCCCAGCCCGGGACCCCGCTGCGGCCGGGCAGGCTGCTGCCCCTGCCGTCCGGGAGCTCCCAACGGAGCTCTTTCTCCGCGTGCTGGAGCTGCTGCCGCCCAACGAGCAGGCCCTCAGCGGCCGGCTGGCCTGCAAGGACGCCGCCCGGCGCCTCAGCACGCCCCGCCACCGCACCGTGCGCTGCGGCCAGCCCCTGCCCGAGCACGCGGCAGACGAGGGCTGGCAGCGGCAGTTGTCGCATCAGCTGCCCTTCAGGCACAAGCTGCAGTTGCTGTCCACATCGGCTGTCAGCGGCTGCGAGGCGAACGTGCGCCTGGCGTGGGCGGTGCTGCAGCCGTGCCTGTTCCCAGACATGGTGTCAGAGCCAGGAGGCACCAGCCAGTACCCTTACGGGGCGAATCCGGACGTGGACGACCCCGGCACTGCAGCCGCCAAGGCAGGGCACACCCACATGATCTCATGGCTGGTGGCCCACGGCTGCCCGCTGAGGAGGATTCGGACCCTGCACGCGGCAGCACTGCACAGCGGGCTGGAGGTCTTGCAGGCCGTGTGGGGGCTGCTGCCAGAACCCGACGGCGTAGCCCTCGCTCATGTGCATTCGCAGGTCGCGAACTTGGCTGGCTCCGCCGCGCGGTCCCGCACCCCAGACGCCTGGGCCAAGGTGTGCTGGCTGCTAGACAGGTACAGGGCCACGCTGAGCACCGGCTACCTGACCAACGTCCTTGTCTCCGCAGCTGAGGCTGGTCGCTTCGACCTTGTACGGCACTTGTACGACATGCAGCACGGCCAAGACCTGAACAACTTTCAGGGCCGGGATATCCTGCAGTCCGCTCTGCAGCACGCGGACCTGGCGGCGGCGGACTGGCTGGTGGACGAGGCGGGCGTGGTTCTGCCCACGGGATGGGTCGACACCCAGGCATATTGGCTGTGGCAGGCGGCGGCGAGGGGCGGCAGGGCCGACGCGCTCAGGTGGCTGGTGGACCGCGGGGTGCCGCCGCACCAGTCCGCCCTGGCGCCGGCGCTCAAGACGGGCCGGCTGGATTGCCTGCGTATCCTGCTTGAGGAGTGCGGCCTGCAGGAGGAGCCGTGGGTGCCGTACGACGCTGTGCGCTCAGGCAACATGGACACCGTAGCGTGGCTGTGGCAGCGGCGGCGCCTGGTGCCGTCGCCAAGGCTGTACACGGCCGCAGGCACGTGTGGTAGCGTGGCAATGGTGGAGTGGCTGATGCAGCAGGTGGGCTGCCCGGTGGACCAAGACACCGCCCTTTCGGTGCTGTGCAAGTGGCCATGCAGCAGGCCTACCAGCAGCAGCACCAGCGGCGGCGGCAGCGGCGACAGCAGTGACGGAGGCAGGGATGATGGCAGCGCGGGTGCAGCTGGCGGCGGCGCCATGGGCCTGCTGCGTGCGCTGCAGCTGCTGGCGGAGGGAGGGTGCCCGCTGGGGAGGCTGGACCACATCGCAATGGTGCAAGTGGCGAAGCACGGGGATATGGATCTGGCGCAGTGGGTGGTGCAGCAGGCGGGGGCCGGTCGTTGGCCCCAGCACGCCATGCAGTGCATTGTGGAGCACTGGCCCGAGGGCGGGGCGCCTGGCTCACGGCTGTGCGACGCTGTGCGCATGGTGCTGGAGGCCGGGAGCTCCCCTGGCAGCTGCAGGGAGGTGCGGCAGGCGGCCAGGAGGGCGGACCTGGAGGTAGTGCGGCTGCTGCATGGGCAAGGGCAGCTGCGGCTGGAGCCCGAGGTGTGGGTGGCGGCGGCAGAGGGCGGCTGCGAGGCGGTGCTGGAGTGGCTGGCGGCTGAGGGCTGCCGGGTCGGTACGTATGCGGACCAGGACCCGTACCTTGCCGCTGGGCTGCGGGGGGACCGGGGCGGGCTGTGCACCCTGCGGCGCCTGGGCGTGCCGTGGGGCCACCGCGGGGTGCTGCGGGCGGCGGTGGACACGAGGATAGCGCCGCCGGTGGTGCGGTGGATGGTGGAGGCGGGGGCGCCATGGGACGCGGCGGCGGTGGCGGAGGCGGCAGAGGCGGCACGAGGGCTGGGGCACGAGGGTACGGCTGTGTGGCTGGAGCAGCAGGGGGCGGCGAGGGGCGGCTAGGGGGCGGGCGGGGGGGCGTCCGGGGTTTTTTTCGGGAGCCAGGGCGGCATGCCAAGGGCTCAGAACACAGACGTGGGGTACAGCCTCGAATCCTGGCTTTGCTGTGCAGGTGTCAGCGCTGTGTGCATACTGTCGTGGTAGAAGCGTCTCCTGCCTGCAGGTGTGGCGTTGCGTTTGTGATTGCCATGAAAGTACAGACACGTATGATGTGCTCCAAGCCACGCGCAGTGTGATGCACACGGTGACGCGCAAAACGGCTCTCAGCGCTTGCACTGAATGCACGCTGCCCTGCTGCGCATGTGTGCAACACTTGTGCCGGAGCTGCGGATGTGCTATATAGAGGGGACCAGGTGCTCAGGAACCATCGCAAGCTTGGCCTCTGGGAGACATAGCGTGCTGCGGCTGATGTTGCTTCCGGTGTTGCATGCAGGGAAGTGTCCCATGGCACTACGGCGAATAAGTTCAGGTCGTGTGGCCGTAGGGTGTGGTATAGCACTCGGCCTCGTTTGGCAAGCCGGCATGGACGTGCCTGTGCAGTACGACTGCCGGTTGCGAAGGCTTGAACGCTTACAGGACCTCCAAATGGCACGTGCTCTCCTCGGTATTTAGCTCCCGCTCAGCTCCCTTTGCAGAAGCCCCGCTCAGCACGACCCATGCTGTCTATGACTGTTTAGTTGCCTTCATTCCGAGTCTAAGGGGAATCGTGCAGACCCCCACGATAGCATGGAAATATGCCTGACAAGAAGGCCGCTTCAGCGCCAACAACGGAAAACGGTGCACAGATGCTAAGCCCACACAATGTGCAGCCTACCAGCATTGCAACATAAAACCGAAATTGCAAGACATCCTCCATACACCCCAGCACGCATGGCATGTTTCGCGCACTGATGTGCAGAACCAGCTTTGCAACACCAGATAGCGACACATGCCAGTGCGCGGCAGAGCAACAATCAGTCCGGCATTGTAGAGTGCCATGCGTTGCCCAAGGCGCTGCACGCCGCAGAACGCCTTGCGCACGTCCTCCAGATACACAAGACATCCAAGCCCCACGGCTATCCATGACACAGGCGTCTACCATGCAGCCATGACCCATGCAACGATTGGCATGCTGGGCAGCGTACCAGCAGGCTGCATTGCAGCAACAAACCAGCAAGATGGAGGTACGCAGTCCGGACTACCCTACGCCCACTCGGCAAAGCCTCAGGACCGCGCACTGCTCAGCCCGCCTCTTCGGGTCTTACACCTGCACCTGTAACCCAGTGCCCCGCAATACCCCAAGGCCACCCCACAAGGAGCGCGCCCGAACCTGGCCGCGTGGAGCGCTATCCCTGGCCCTAGGCCGCCACCAGCGCGACTGCGTGCCCTTTTTGCCAATGCCGGCCACGATAGCGCAGCAGCCACGTTAGCGGCAACAATCGCAGCTCAGCACCCTGTGATGCTGCCCTGTGCTGCGTTAGCGCTGGGCGGCCCAGGCACCTTGTCACGTCATCATACAGCAGTCCGTCTTGAGCCCATGCTCCACCCCGCCCCGCCCCGCCCCCGCCACGTCGCGCCAGCCTCTGCAGCTGCCCCCGCTGCTCGCCTCTCCAGCTGCTGCACTGCAAGCCACCGCCGCTCCTCATGCGCCCAGAAGCCTCTACAAACATAAACACCGCAGTACGATGCTCCTCGCTAGAGCGCGTTCCCAGGCAGCGTGAACTTGCCCGCGAAGCTCTTGTTGAGCCAGTCCCTGGTGGGGTCGTCAAGGTGCTCCTCAAAGTCCGCCAGCGTGCGGTGCTTCAGCTGCTTGAACATGGTGAAGAACTCCTCGCGCAGCTTCTTCCAGTCGCTGCCGTGCAGCTGCAGCCCCGAGTTTGACCCCGCCTCGCCCTCCGCCGCTGCCGAGCCCGCGCCACCCGCCCGCTTCCAGCCCCTGGCCCCGTCCTTGTTGAACAGGTCGAACGGGTTGTCCGCTTGCCCCTTGCAGAACTGCTCCAGCTTCTTGTTGTCGAGCACCAGCGCGACGGCGCGGGGCTGCCTATCGGCCAGCTTGTCGGCGACTTTGCGTCCCAGCGGGGGCAGGTCCCCGGGGGCGTATCGGGCCTCTGAGTGGTAGTACCCGACTATCTCTGTGCTTCCGGAAATGCTGGTGTATGCCTCCACCTGGACGATGACAATAAGCACAGGTTGATATGTGGACAGGTGTTGTGTAGTGGGCGGGTAGTGCAGAAAGGAGGAACGCTCGGAGATCCCCGCCACGGTCCGCACCTGCGCTAACCCAATTTCCAGAGCAGGAGCCAGAGCTAGCGTAGTATGGCACAGAGGCACCGCATCATGGACTTCTACTCCGTTGGCTCCAACGCTGCCGAGCAAAACGCCGTTGACGCTGTGCGATGGAAACTTGGCTGCGTGCGCGAGGACCTTCAGTAGGGGGCCTTGATCACAAAGCACCATTTTCACTACTTCATACAATGGGATATGGGGTGTCGTGTACAAATAGTAAGCAGCGAGGGTATAACGCGTAAGGTTCTACACGCAGCAGTTCGCGAGAGGCAGGGACGGCTAAGAGACACAAGAGTAATTTGAGTAGTGAAGTGTATAATAGAGATGAGCCGGCACAAGGCACGCAACAGGCCAGGCAGCATTTGCACGCCCTATGACACGGCTCCATGCCACCCCCAAGGCAAGGCGCTCCTTGGGCAGTTTACAACGAAAGGAGGTCTCCTATTGGTGCGCAGGCAAAGGCACACCAAAATAGCGGACTTCTGGGCGAAGGAATGCGGGTCGTCAGTCCTCCCCTACACACAGAAGGTGCACCGCTACACCAGGTGCAAGGCAGGGGAGTGCCCCTGGCGGTAGGCACACAGGGCAGTGGGGACTAGCGTGCGGGCCACGTACGCACTTTTGGCACCAACGTACGCACTTTTGGCACTAACAACCGTCACCCAGCCAAGCCTGGCCTGGCCTGGCCTGGCGTGCTGCAGGCAGCTCGGCGCCAGTCCCTAGCCTTTGACCCAACCCCGCCTCCCAGCCGCAGCGCGCAATGCTGCGGCATCTACAGCACCCCTGCACATGATTAAGGCGTGCAGTACTGTCGCTCCCTCCTGCTCTCCCCTGCATCCACATCCAGCAGGTGACACAGGCTCCTATTGCAACAACACACACAGTCCCCACCGCTCCACGTACTGTAACATGCATCATAAACAACACCATCCAACACCCGCTGATTGCTGACGGGCCGTCACATGTTGCTCCTACGTTCCACCGGCGTACGACCGTGCCGCCCCGCGCTCCCTCACCACCCAGTACCGCATTCAGAGACCGCCCCGCCCCCATTCCGCAGTTTTCCCTCCCGCATATACCTGCGCACACACAGCCGTCTCCACACATGCCCATCGCTGCTCGTCGCCATTCGCAGTGTACCTACCTTGGATGCCTAAATACCCTGCCAACTGCTAAGCCCCCCGGACCGCCGCCCAACACCCACCGCACTCGCGCCCACCATGTCGCTGCTGTGGCCACCGACCCAGGTCCTGCTCAGCCCTAAGACACCCCAGCACTCCTCCTCCTCCTCCGTCACCACCACCACCACTCCTCCTGCGACCCATTTCCCATCACCCCACCGCCACCGTCCGCCACTCCTAATTCCCCAGCCTGCCGGCCCCAAAGCCTCCAACCCGCCCATTATCAGTTCGCCCGTGCCCCTGTACCTGCCGCCGCCGCAAGTCCTCCGCCGCCGCCGCCACCACCTTGCCCTGCTACTCACATCTAGCACTCCTCCGCCGCCCTCTGCCATTTCCATTACCCTCTACCCGCGCTGTTTACTGATTCAACCCTGCCCCTGCAGCCGCCGCCCGGTACTTCTCCGCCGCCGCCACCACCTTCATCGCCTCGCGCTCCCCCGGCCCCGCCAGCCCGCCCGCCGCGTCCACCCACATCAGCTGGTACTGCGGCCGCGTCAGCGTGTGCGTGCCGCGCCGCAGGTAGCGCTGCCACTGCCGCCGCTGAGACAGCGCGCCGTCCAGCGCAGCGGAGGGCACACCGGGGTCCAGCACCAGCAGCGTGGTAACCCACGCGCCGCCGCCGCCGTTGGATGTGGATGCGGCTGGAGCTGAGGCGCCGGCGGTGGACCCGGGGGCTGTAGTCCCGCTCGGGGGAAAGGCAGAGGATGGGGCGGCGGAGGCGGAGGCGGTGGCGGGGGCAGCTTGGACGTAGCGCCTCTCCACGCCGATGATGGTGCGGCTGTGGCCCTCGTGCTGCGGGGGCGGACGAGTGGGCACCCGGTTAGGCACAATGTGCAAAAGAGCTCAGCGGGTACTTGCAGGCGGGAGCACGCTGGTGGTCGCGTCTGGTTGCCTCTTGCATGGCATTGGAGTACAGCAGCGTGGGCTACACAGATACGAAGGAGGCAGGCAGTCAACACAAGCAGTTGCCCACGCAGCCAGGCGCATTGGTCGCTCGTGGGTGCAGGGGACTGTGTGCAGTCGGTAAGGGTGCGCTTCCCGGTGCATGCAGCGCGGTATACAAGCCCGCCTGCCCAGGAAGGATTTGTCCCGCCGCCTCCCCAAGCGGTGACAGCAGCACCACCGGCACGGCCCTCTCGTCGTCCCAAGCGACATAAGCGGCCCTGGCCAAGCAGCCCGCTCCCCCGTCCCGGCAGTCCCCCAGTGCTCGCTCCCCCTCCCTTCCTCCCCTCCCCACCTCCCTTGCCCTCCTCTCCTCCCCTTCTCCTCCCCCCGCTCCTCCCCCCACCTGGAAGTACAGCGGCGGCAGCCCCGTCACAGTCACAGCCGAGGGCCGTAGCCCCAGGGCCGCTAAGCCGCCCCCCGCACCTCCCTGCACGCTCCCCTGCCCCTGCCCCTGTTGCTGCGCCCCTGGCCCCTGCTGCTGGCCCCGCTGCGCCAATGGCGCCATGCAGGCGGACGGCGCGTGCTGGCCCGTGAAGTAGGCCCACACCCAGTCCACCAGCGGCTGGTGCAGGTGGTAGTTCTGCTGCTCACCAGCACCACCACCACCAGCAGCAGCGGCACGGCCCCCACGTCCTCGCCCCCCCGCGCCCCGCCCGCCCCTGCCGCCGCCTGCGGCCGTCCCTCTCCCGCTGTGGCCAGCGCCGCCGGATGTCGGTTGGTGGTTAGCGTGGTTGGGCGGCGCGGCCCCCACCTCGATGTACGGCGCCGCCGCCTCCGCCATGGCGCCGCCGCCGTGGCGGCAGGCGGCGCAGAGGTCGAAGTTGGGGCGGCTGACGCTCTTGTACCTGGGGTAACCGAAAAGCGGCAGAGGAAGGGTAACGATAACGGCCAGCCTGCAAGAGCGAGCTTCCCGGGGGCCCGGCGGGCCGGTACACCCGTTAACGGCTCCTTACTTAGCCTGGACGGGGAAGAGACAATGCCGTACGGTCCCTGGCCCGCACGACGCACCTGGTCCCCACGGTGGGGCACCATAGGGCACGTGCCGCGTGTGCATGCTAAGGCACAACGTGTACCCCGCTCCCAGGTCCACGAAGACGCACCTGGTCCCCACGATGGGGCACGTGCCGCACGCGTCGCACTCCACCGCCACGTGGCACACGGAGCCGTCGGGCCGTACGACAACGGAGCCGGGGCCGCCGGGCTCGGGCGCGTCGGCCGCACCCTGGCCTGGAAAGCAGGGCAGGAGGCAAGGCAGGGGGTGGGGTAAGAGAGAGGACGACTCAGCACACTCGGCTGCGAAAGTGTGTGTGGGACTGGAACTGTGGCCAGGCGTAAGGTCGGTATGCGTGTGCAGCCACGCACCCAAATAAAACAGTTGTAGCACCTCTGTACCAGCGCAGCGTTTCAACATCAGCATGGAACATTGTCCTCAGGCGCGGGCCGCCGCCATACGCACGGGTCGCGGCTGCTCACCCTCAAAGTCCACGATGTGCGTCCGCACACCGAAGCTGCGCAGCAGCGCTGCTGCCTCCGTGGTCCCGATCCACTTGCGGCTGCCCTGCACAACCAGAAATGCACGACGGTTTTACTTTTGAGAACGCAACTGGTAATACTACTAAACGTCAAGGATAGCTGCGGGAAATTTATAAAGCAAACACGCTGTATATCATTGCGCTGCTTACCTGCACCTCCCCGCCCAGGCTCTCGGCGCCCATGCGGTCGTACCCAGCTGCCCACGCCGCCTCCAGCCACGCCTGCAGGGAGGCTGGGGGGGGGGGGGCGAGGGAGGGAAGCCAGGGTCAGTGGGCAGTAGGCAGAGGGAGGGTACCGGTAGGTCGCGTCCACGGTTTGGTTCCTTCCCTACGCACGTGCCATTTGGCTACGCACACGACCTATCTTCAGGACCGCCCGGCAGCCCCACTGGGCCCTGTGCGGCACTCACGTATGTCGGGCACGTAGCCCGCCCCGCCGAACAGCGCGCCCCGTAGCGGCGCCGCCCCCGGGTGCGGGTGCGCCAGCAGCGCCGCCGCCTGCATCTGGATGTTGCGCCAGCCGCAGCCCCAGCCGCGGTCGGAGGGCGCGGAGCCAAAGTGCTGCACGCCGGGGGCGCACAGGTAGGCCTGGTAGCCGGGGGCTGCAGGGGGGAGAGGGGAGGTGGGAAGGGGCGGGTTTGCATGCTGCAGTGGTTCCAGGGGCCACAGGGGCCACAGGGGCCACAGGTGCCATACGGACGTGGACCCTGTGCGTCATGTGGGGCGTGCTGGCACGTGGTTTCAGACACAGGGGCCTCGCTTGCGGCCGCGTGCAGCAAGGCCAGAAAAGGGGAGTGCAGGTAAGCGGGCGACACGACCAGGTTGTGCGGTACTACCCCGCTGTTCTGGGCAATCTCCTCGACATGAAGAGGGCAGTTTTCTGCGCAAGCCAGCAAACCGAGCGCCCACCGAAGATTGCTACCAACCCAGCGCCCGGTCAGTCCGGACATCTACCCTCTCCTGCATACGCTGTGACAACCAACGCCCTGCACCCATGCCTCCCCCTTGCACCCACTCCGTATGCTCTCCAAGCACGCCCTCAGCAGCGTAATCAGACGTGACACAACCGCCGCCTGCCCGCCGCCGCCGCCGCCGCCGCCCCCACCGCTGCCCATACCAGCTCCTGCACCGCCTTGCTGCTGCTGCTGCTGCTGCTGCTGCTGCTGCCTCAGCTGCAGGGGGTGCTGCGGGTCGGGCCGCTGCCTGGCCGCCAGGGCCGCCGGGTCGTCTGCGGGCAGGCGCGGCGGCGGCGCGCGGCCGCGCTGCGGGCACTCGCCGCTCCAGTGGCCCTCCTGGCCGCACGCGTAGCAGCGGCCGGGGCGCTGCAGCAGCGGGCATGCGCAATTGGAACATCGTAACGGGTGTGGCTTGGACAATGCAAAGGACACAGGCAGACCTTCAAGCTGCAGGGGTCAGAACCAGCATGCCCTAGTCCAACTAGGAATGCGCAGCCCCGAGCACCCGTGCGCCTTGCCAGCGGCCCCCGCCCCCGGGCCCCTCCTGTGAAGCCAACCTTGCACTGCACGTAGCCCCGCACCCGTCGCCTGAAAATCCGCCTCCCACTTAACCCTCAGTAAGCACCAAACTCCTCATTCCATACCTTGTTCGAGAAGCCGTACTTTGCCCGCAGCTTCTCAAACTCCTCCGCCTCACGCCGCTTCGCCTCCTCCTCCTCCTCAGCCATCGCCGCCGCCACCGCCTCGTCCATGCCCCACTCCTCCTCCAGACCAATGTCGTCCTCCCCGTCCTCCCCATCCTCCCCACCCATGCCCCCGCCGTCGCCTGCACCTCCCAGCCCTGCTGCCCCTTCCCCTCCTGCGCCCTTATGTGCCCCGGCTCTCCCCCGTACGCCCCCTGCCCCTCCCGCGGGCCCCTGTGCCGCCTGCATGGCATGTGCCAGCTCGTGACTGTCCAGCTCTGTGATCGGGATCCACTGCCCGCAGCCGTACGGGCAGACCACGCTGGGTACGGCAGGCGCAGGTACGGCATTAGTCATGCTGCTGGGCGGTAGCGGCGCCGGCTGCGTGTCCGCAGCCGGAGGCGCGGTGGTGCGGGTGGGGGGTGGGGGTGCGACGTGGGGCGCACGTGTCGCTGTGGCGGTTGGGGAGTTGGGCCCTGACACGATCATGACAGAGGAGTCCTCGCTGTGGGCTGGAGAGGCAGGCGGAGGGCCGCCGGGGGCTCCAGCGCCGGCGCTGGGCCTGCGAAGGGACGAGAGGATGCAGGGCGGGTTGAAGAACCGGGGCAAGGGCTGGGAAGGGAAGGGACACAGCAGAGGGGCATGTGGTGAGCGGCAGCTGGGCCTGGTGAAGCGCAGGTGCGGCTCGTGACCCTCGACCACTCGCTACGCCAGCTTCCGCAAAAGTTATCGTCCTATCAAATGTTGGCAAGACCTGCAATGCCACCGCCGCTTCCTAAAGCTGCACAGATGGGCTTGGCCCATGTGGAGCACCACAGGAGGGACAGCACGTGGAGGCGCTGGGCCCCTGGGTGTCTCGCGACCCCAGTACCTTGGCGCTGTGTGTGTACTGGTCCTGTGCCGCCTTTCATGCTCGTCCAGCTGGTCCAGGGGCACCATGACGCCACAGCCCGCAAACGTGCAGCGGGCTGTTGCTGCCTCCTGCGCCCCGCCCCAGCCCGGCGCGTCAAAGTGGGCGTTGACGTGCCGTTCCGCTGCGGCAGCATCCGCTGGAAGAAGCGCGTTGCATACTGGGCAGTGACCTGCCATATGCTGCTCTCTACGCAGCGTCCCGGCCCCTCCAGAGGTGACGGGATGCACGAGGAGGGGTGGGGCTACCGATGTGCAGCAGGCGAGCGTCCTCAACGTGTCAGTATGCTGCTCTTCGTAAATTCTTGCTCCAAGCTGTAGTGGTGTTGCCTTGTAGCCTCCCTTGCGGACTGGTCTGTAATTCCCGCCCGGCCGTACGCAGTGTCGGGTCAGGTCTCGTCACCGTTCACAACACTTGCTCATTTTACGTATTTGAACCACTTTCCTGCTTTCGTTCTACACTGGAAGAAGCCAGCCTTGGTCACTTAGAAGCAACCACACGACCTTAGCCTAGGTACGCGCGCGGCAACAGTGACTTTAGCACACCACTGATAACTTATTGACAGCAAGGTTCAATGGAGCAAGGGGGCGAGCTCCGGCCCATCGGCGAACCAGCGACCCAAGTGGACGACAATGTCCACCTGCCTATTACCGACAGCCTCTTTGGTAAAGGTTATCCAGCACAAGCAGCATCACTTGAATATCCTGAGGCGCAACCGACCTACCATACGCGGCGAGAGGTAAGGAACTCAACACCTTGCCAGCTGCATGTGCGCCCCTATGCGCCAAGAGGAACCGACAATTCACCTGGGCGTGTCCACTTACGGACGCAGGTCGTCATGCCACACTTACAACATTTTACGGACCAGCAAGCGGACATGCTGGGTGCCCTCAACTCCCAGCTACCACCACCCAACCACTACACCACGGACCTTGCGAAAAAGCGGGCAGCGGACGCCAAGGCTGCCAGATCCATAGGGGCTTTCCTGTATGAACCAGTAGATGGGATGCCTCGGTGAGGCCAATGGGCAAGGCTGGGGAGTATGGCGTAGGTGCAAGGGGGGGACTGCAGTGCTGGAAGGGGAGGAGGGGGCACGGGTTAGTGGGTAGGGATATGGGGGAGGGGGGAGGGGGCGCAGCTGTGAGAGAGCGGAGCCGCCAGTTTTGTGCATCAAAGGCTGCTGCTTGCATCTGGGTGTATTGCTGTAGGATGTGGTGATGGTGGAGCTGGCGTGATCGCAGCGTTTGTCGTGTACCCAGGTGTACCGGTCTGCGTTTCTGGGCAAGTGAGAGCGTGGCACGTGCATGCAAGGCAGTTACTGTGTGCAGACAGAAGAGTGGCATGGCTTGGTATTAGGATGGCAGAGACGGCATAATTCAGCTTGACTTCTTGGTTGTTGCATACGGCTGGCTGCCATTGGTGTTGCATGGTATCGGAGCGGACTGTACCCGTTGCGCTGGAAGCCCGTTAATAGGCGCCAGACCAAGACGCTTGCCAGCATGAGTTAATTGGACCTACGGCTTAACAATTTTAACACGTAGTGGGATCTAGCCCCGCTACATCTCTTAAGGTCATAACCGAGCAAGGATGAGCGGAGATGTAACCTTTCCGAAGGTTGCGGGCTTACCCGACATCCTGGCGTACAGTCGGATGTTCAAGGTGAAGAGAAATGACATACGGAATGCATATCTCTGTGGCCGTGGACCTTTCTCGGGGCACGGTGCCCATCCCGCACCCACCCACCCCCGTGCCCACCCCGTCACCTTCCCCTGAGCGGGTGTAGCATCCCTACGAACCATGTCTCCTAGGCCCAGCCTGCCTCTTAGCTCTAAAGCCAGCTACACAAGTATACGCGCATGCCTCCATTCTGCTTTCAACTCGACCGGCAGATCTCCGCCGCCCTCAACACAGCTGCCAAGCTCGACCTGTTCACCACCCTAAACCACCGCCCGCAAGGTAAGGCTTTCCCAGCGGAACGGGCATGTCGCGCAGCAGCACAAGCAAGCAGAAGCAGCGGCATCAACCTGCATCATAAGAAATGCTCAGTGGCACCGGACGGCATCAGCAGTAGGATGAGGGCTCCCCTGCGCTGCGCCACGCATCGATGTTCCACATGTGTGGATGCAAGGGCGCGGTTGGTATGCCCGGGGGACCTGCTGCATTGGCAGCCGTCACGCCCTCCGCGGGCTCCTAGGGCAGACCACACAGCAGCCCCTGACATGTACGGCATCAATTGCCACAGGGCCGTGCCCCTCCACCTCGCACCACCATCTCGCACCACTCTCGGGCACAACCGCCCACACACGGCGGCATGCAGCTACAGCTGCAGCTGCTGCCACCGCGCCACGTGCTTGTCCCAGGTGCTTCTATGCTAACACAGGGCACCCTCTTCCTGGGATAACTATGCTCCTCATCGACACTCCTTGCCCTCCCTGTGTCCCACCAACCAGGCGCTACGCTGGGCGAGCTGGTGTCGGCTGTGGGGCTGTGCCCCTCGCCCGGCTTCCGGGGGCTGGTGGACTGGCTGGACCTGCTGGTCAGCGTGGGCTGCCTGACCCGGACGGGTGCGTGGGGCACGTGTGTTAAAGCTGAGCTGCCTGGCGCTCTAGCCGTCATGGGTGTGCAGGGCGCGTGTATTACGACTGGGCTGCCTGACCAGGACGGGTGCGTGGGGCTTGAATGTAACCTGGCCGCGTGCATGCAGCAGAAGGGTGCACATGGTGGTGCACGGAAGCTACTGCAGCGTGGGGAACATGTATTCAGATCTGGGCCTGGGGGTCAACCGTGCCGCGTACATGCAGCAGAGAAGGGTGCATTCGGCGACGGGCATGGAAGCTACTGCAGCCGGTACATGCATGCATGGTGCATGGTACGGGCTTACCCCAAATGTTACCTGATGCTACCCTCGAGCCAGCGAATCTGGACGAAATGTCCAAGCAGTGCTCGCCGGTTTTTATACCCGTACGGCAACCACCTCGTGCCGTACGATGCAGGCGAGGGCGACGAAGCGCGGTACGGCAACACAGAGGTAGCCGGCACGTACCTTGTACAGGGCAGGCCGCAGTACATGGGTGAGTGCTGGTGGGCGGGTGGCCGTCGGGCAGGCGAACACGGCGGGCATGGCGAATGCAGAAGATGGCACGTGGCATGTAGGATACCGTACCTGATCCATATCACCGCGCATATTATTAATTTATTTGCCAAAAAGGGTGCACCACCGCGCACTTTTCGGGGGGGTGCGCGATGGCGCTGGAATTACCGTTAGCGGGGTGCGCGGTGGCGCTGACAGTGCCCCATGCGCCCTCGTTGGCACCCCTTCGTTTCCGTGTCGTACGAACCTGCATGCTTGTGGGTCTGGCCAGCATAGTGCACTAAAGCGCACAAGCATGCCGAAATTGGTGGCGGTACCAGTGGTGAGGCCAGTAGAATGCTGGATCCGCCGTACACCGTACTAGTGTGCGTGGTGTCCGTAAAATTCCACGGGGGGGTATGCGCGGTGGCAAAAAGATACGGCTTTGAGGGTGCGCGGTGCATAAATAATTACATTTGCAGTAGGGGCGCGCGGTGATCACACATACGTACGGTAACGTGCTATGATCGGCTCCTGTTCGCCCCGCTGACCCCTGCTCCCCCATTTTCCCCCAGGCGGCATCCTGTCCCTCAACGCCGACCGCTCCTACCCCATGCTGGCCCACCTGCCGCACGTGCTGCGCCATGGGGCCATGCCGCCAGGTGGGAAAGCTGCAGGTGTTAATACACAGGCGCAAGCGCGTTGGGACCAGGTGCGGGGTGCGGCACGGGGCATCGCCGCCTGGCGGGCACCGGCGGTGCACCGCCCAAGCCTTGCGCTTCCTGCCTGTCTATCTACCGGTATTAAATGCTGCATGTATCGCTCCTTGCAGAGTCCCAGTCCCGCATTGCGGACATCCGATCGGTGTTTGGGTCGGACGAGGCGGCGGCAGCGTTCTTCGCGGAGGGCATGACAGGTGCCAGCCTAGGTGGGTGTATGGGGGTAAGCGCTGGAAGAATTACAACCGGCAGATGTGGGGCCTGATTTGGGGCCAGCCCCGGGCGGGTGTATGCGTGGTACCGGGGGGCGAGAAGGGCGCAGGTTGGAGAGGGCTTATAGTACAACCTGCAGATGTGGGGGCTGGCGTGTAAGGGCCTGTTACTATAAAATTGCTAGGAGAGGAAGGGAGAGGGAGAAACACATGCAGGCGCCGTTCTTTACGCATCTCCGCGCCTCCCCACGCCCAACAACGCCAGAGTGGCCACACTTAGTCTTCCTGCCCTTTCCCTTCATTGCAGGCAACTTCACGCTCCTAGCCCAGAAATTCCCCTTTGCCCGCTTCCGCTCGCTGGGGGACCTGGGCGGCTCCTCCGGCGTGCTGTGCTGCGCCGTTGTACGGCAGCACCCCCACATGACGGCCGTGTCGTACGACCTGCCGCCCGTACGGCAGGCGGCGGAGCAGTACGTGGCGGCGCAGGGGTGCCAGGACAGGGTGCAGGTGAGCGGCGTGTGACACGTGACACGTGGCAGGGGGGTGGGCAAAGGTAAGCCGGGGCCGTTGTGCATCCTTGGTGCTTACGTCATGCAACAGGTGCTGTGAGCCCCAGGGGACGTGCAGGGTAGCGATCTCCTTGCCGCCTTTCGGTACTTGCGCGCTCCCTAACCCTTACGTGCACGCACCTTAACCCTCGCCTGCGCACCTAGCGTCGCCTGCGTGCTCGTGTTCCGCACTGTGCACGCCCACGCCGCTGCAACACTGCCTGCCCGAGCACATGACGACTTGCCTGCGTCCTGGTCCTGCGAAGACGCCGCCACACCGACACTCCCTCCGCCCTTCCGCCATCACCACTGTACTTGCTCTGCCCCTCAAGAGGTTCGGGACAGCCCCTCCCCTCCACAGGTAGCGGACCTGGACTTCTTCGCCCCCTGGACTTCTTCGCCCCCGACCCGCTGCCCCCCGGCCCCCGCCATGACGTGCTGACGCTGGGCATGGTGCTGCACGACTGGGGCCTGGACAGGAAGATGCTGCTGCTCAGAAAGGTGAGGTGCTGAGGTATATGGTAGTGGTTCAGAGCGGGTCAACGAGTTACAGGCGCCATGCCGCATTGACTCAACACGCAGCACCTGGCTTTGTGGCATCTACCGGGTCCCAACTTCAAACCTGTTGGCGCCAGGTACCCTCAAGCATGCCGTGGCAGCTGTTTTCCCTTCCGTTGCCATCCCCCACCCCGTGCACTGAGCCTCCAGTACACGTGGGCATGCCGCCCACCCCGCGCATCTGCGCACGCCGGTACGCCGCGCCGGCTCAGCCGACTCGGCTGTCCACCCCAAGCTTGAGGACCGCCTGGCCTGCCCCTTGCCAGCGAAAGCACCCGCACCCCAGCCGCTTTCCCTGCCCGCTTGATGGGGTCCCTTCTGTCTGCAGTCACCCGCGCTGAGACATATGGCAGCCTTACCCAGCTGCCAGACCCCACTCCAGGTTCTACGACACAAAGGCCCCTACTGAGCCGCCCAAGTTAGCCACCCTCCTCCGCCACGCAACCCTATTCATCGACGCAGCCCAGCCTGCTCATGGCTGGCCTCCGGTCACGCGTCCCATCACCCCAATTTACCCTGCCGCCAGGCCCACGCCGCCCTGCCCCCCGGCGGCGCCCTGGTCGCCATCGACCACCTCATTGACGACGCCCGGGCCCACAGCCCCCTGCAGCTGGGCATGTCGCTCACCATGGCCTGCGAGTTCGGGGCGGCGGAGAACGCGTTCGACTACTCGTACAAGGTGAGTACGACAGCAGCGTGTACGAAGCACGGTACGACAGCAGCGTGTGGTGCTGTACAGTAAGGCGGTAGCACCGGTACATTAGGCGGGAATTTGTTTGTGCGGTAGGTGCAAGGGCTCAAGGGCAGTGCCGCGTATCCGGCGGCGCTGCGAGCACGCTGCTGTCCCCTGCGGTGAACCCAGTGGTAAGCTAGCGCGCGGGCAGGGTGCAGCACTTTAGGGTCGGCTAACGGTAATGCAGGATGGTGATGCAATGCAGTACTGTTGATGTATAGAGAGAGATATCGACACCGCCCGACCTTACAGAGTGGAACCGGCTTAGCACTATGGGTAACTCCGCCTTAGCTTACTGCACTGCGCGAGCCCCAACTAGCATTACGGTATGTTCTCTGTATATCGTACTGTCCTGTGTCTTAGTCTGTATGCACCAGAGTTAGGGTATAACCAATAGTGCCAAGTGCCGTACGCGTGGGGATGACCGAACCCCAGCAGCACTGTACATCAACACGTTTCAGGGTTTCTGGCCGCTGTTGGCATCAGCAGCGAAGCCCCTGCCCGAACCCACCAGCGCTGCCTTTGCTACTACTGCCAATCACGATGCTTGTGCGTTGTGCCATCTCCCATCTGGTGCCTTGCGCAGGAGTTTGTGGGGTGGGCCACGGAGGTTGGCTTCAGCTCCTTTGAGCTGATTGAGCTGGTGGGCACGGCTAAGGCGGCGGTGGCGTACAAGTAACAAGGCGCAAGTTACGGAGTCTTCAGGGGTCTCCCCTGCAGGATGTGAAGACGGCGTCTTGTATATGGCATGCACACAGGCGGAAAGCACACATGGCAATGGCTGTGTTCTTGGGACTCTCAATGCGTGGCATGCAGGTGCATGTGAGGGCAGTGGGTAGCAGCTGTCGGCTACCGCACCCGGCAGGGGCATGAAGCGCACTGCACGAATGCCTGCTCGGCGACTTCGAAGGGGTGAGTGCAACGTATACCAACACAAAGTTCCCGAGTGTAGCCATGGGGTCCGGTTGGTGGGGACGTGTGAGGCGGCAGGTTGAGCTGAGAAGGCGAGCCAAAGCCTGTACCTGGCCTGTACGGGGCCATGCCTCAACTTGGCGAGGCAACACGTGCCAACTGCTGCCATGCGCTTGGCGTGAACTGAAGCACGTGCACCAATATAGTCTTTTTTGAAGACGCATGCCGGCGTGGCCGAAAAGGCACGCGTCTCGGACCGTGGTCTCGAACTGCTTGTTACTTTTGCGGAACCCTTCGCGGGGTCAGCGCGATCCTGACGGGCTGCCCTCGTCGTAGCACATTTCTTTGCCTATGGTTGCCGGCTACGTAACCGGGCTGGCCGTTATGCGGGGACAGCCTAGGCATGGCGCGCTTCAGGGCGTTCGCCCTCACAGCGTAGCGAGCAGGCCTGGCAAGCCATACCTTACGATTTCATGCATGAGGCAATATGTATGCTATAGTGCAACAACCCCTAATCCGCTGGCTCGAGGCCCGGCAGCGTCCGCTGGGCGGGCAGTATCGCCACCCCAGCCGAAGGTGAGGACCAGCGTCCAAGCACCTGCACCAAGCGACACGCCGCCAGTCCTGCGCACGCCGCTTGCATGCCAAAACGTACCGGTTTTATGCAAGGAGCGCCTCCCGCCTTACGGACGTGTTGTAGGTATTGGAATCACTGTGGGCACACGTCCGTCATGTCACGCCACGTTAGGCACACCCATGCCGTGCTACCCCTTGGAACCTGATACCTGTCCATCTCTCCATCAATAGAAGCTCCTGCACCAACACCTATAGCTGAACACATTGACCGCCTTTCCACAACCTTCCTTAGGCTGCTTCCACACTGGAGCGGCACCGCCCCGCAGCCACGGCCAACGCACCCGCGGCCAGTGCAAGCGGCCCAGCACCGCACACCCCCTTTCCCAAGGGCTGCGGCCTCTATCGGTCAAGCACCGACAACGGGCTTCGCATGGCCCTTACGCTGGACAAGGTGCATGTGCTTGTTGGCACCGCTGCTGCCGGCGACTTCCCCGACAGCCCCGAGGACGGCTGGGCCACGGCGCTGGCGTACCGGGAGCACGTGCTGCGGGTGGCGGCCAGGCTGAGGGAGGACCCGGACGCGGAGGTGCAGGTGGCGGAGTTGGGCAAAAGCAACAGGCGGCTGCGACCGTGGGCGCCAGGGGACGAGAGCGTGCGGCCGAGGGTGCTGGCGGTGATACGGAAGGGGCTTGGCCTGGGACCGAAGGAAGGTGGGAACACACCTGCACTAGTTAACGACTTTCGGCAAGGGCAGTGAAGGGAGGGGTACGGCAAAGGGCTTCAGAGGTTATGCTTCACGGCCTCACGTCACAGCTGTGCGGCCTGACAATGGGCGACTTGGAAGGGCCTGAAAAGACGGACGCAGCGCAGCGGTGGTGTAGGTGCATTGCTCTGGTACCTGCATGGCATGCCGCCTGCCGTTTGGACCTGGGCGTGCGTGCAATAAGGACAATGCTTCGCGCGAATTCACCTGCTGCCGGCACATGAGTGCTTCCGCTATGTTACCATCCCTCGCGTACCGGTACCCGTTTTGTTGGAACGCATGTTGGAGGATCAAACTCCTTCGTGCCCCTTGAACATGACTTCCTTCAACTGTGAAGGGTAGGCGCACTGCTGAAGTTACATCCGCATGAAATAACGACAGGCATCGGGTGAACCACCCGTTCCCATGCTTGCGGCACGTGCCCGGCCCTGCAGGCATGAGCGTGAGCAGGTGGCGCTTCCCGAAAGGTTCTGGCCTGAAACGCGACAGGGTCCTCCTCATGCACACGGACTTGGGGCCGAAGCGGGTGCTGCTAGGTTCGTCAGGATGCGGTGACTTCCCCGACAGCCCCGAGGACGGCTGGGCCACGGCGCTGGCGTACCGGGAGCACGTGCTGCGGGTGGCGGCCAGGCTGAGGGAGGACCCGGACGCGGAGGTGCAGGTGGCGGCGGTGCGGGGCAGGGACGTGAGGTTGACGCCATGGGTGCCGGGAGACGAGAGCGTGCGGCCGAGGGTGCTGGCCAACTTGCGGCAGTGGGCGTCGAGGGAGGACAGGCCGAGGCCGACTGTGGCCGATGCGGTCAGGAAGGCGCTCGCCCGGGCGCCGAAGCCAGGTGGGGTGGCCACTAACTTGAATGCATGTGACTGAATTGGAGAAAAGCTGTAGCGGCCCATCGGGGGAGGTGTAGAGAGGGTGTGAATGGATTGGGGAGAAGCTGTAGCGGTGAGTATCGACAAGGTGCAGAGAGGGTGCATGTTGGGTCAAGCTTCAGGTTCCTGTACCTGGGGTACGTGTTGCGTAGGGCTGCCTAAGCACAGCGTCTCTTGTATGCCAGTCCGCCGGCCGGACCTGGACGTGTGTGCGCACTGCGACGCCCCATGCTGATGATGCATGAGCTTCCTGTACATGGGTGCTCCTGCTGCACAGCCACTGGCCCGTACGTTACGCCCCAGGCGCATACCATCGTCCTGACTTGGCACCCCAGCGAACGGACACCCTGATTGCCCCTCCACTGTTGCACACCTCCTTGCCCTGGCCCCCGCACGTGCAAGAGTCCACTGTGGGCTAACGCTACCGGTAGCATGGCACAGGTGCGCCGGTAGCATGGCACAAGTGCAGCGGTTCCCCCACGTGTCCCCGGCACGCACGGCCTCCTCGCAGGTGTGAGCGCTACCAAGCGGCGCCTCCCGCGTGGCGTTGGCCTGCGGCGCGACTCGTGCCTCTTCCTGTACGTCACGTTGGGGGGCAAGCAGGTGCTGCTGGGTTCGTCAGGATGCGGCGACTTCCCCGACAGCCCCGAGGACGGCTGGGCCACGGCGCTGGCGTACCGGGAGCACGTGCTGCGGGTGGCGGAGAGGCTGGCGGCGGATCCGGACGCGGAGGTGCAGGTGGCGCCGATTAAGGGCAGGGACGTGAGGCTGACGCCGTGGGTCCCCGGAGACGACAGCTTGCGGCCGAAGGTGCTCGCCAAGCTGCGGGCTGCGGTGAGGCAGCAGGTGCCGAGTGCCAAGTCGGCAGCACCCCGCGTGCTGGTGGGGTAGGCGGCAGCGGTTCCCGTTGAGCGTGGAGATATTTGGATGTCGACGGCGCGCATACGGTAGGCTGGCCGTGGACGGCATGCACTGTGCTCGTTGCAACGTGTACGATATGAACCCGTGTGCGTATGTAGCCTCGTGCGAGGGGAGGTGTACTGGGGGTGGCAGCGGCAGGGGCTGAGGGGGCGTGGGCAGTTAGCGACCAGGAGTCGGTTGTGGAGCAGCACCTTCCTGCGCTGCTTCGAGCAGCTGTACCATGTGGGTGTGGGTTAACTTTGGGTATGTGTGTTAGGGTGCGAGTTTTGCTCACCTTCGAGCAGCTGTACCATGTGGGTGTGGGTTAATTTTGGGTATGTGTACTAGAGGAGCCAGAGGAGGATCTCACCTTTGAGCAGCTGTACCATGCGGGTGTGGAATGAGGCTGAGTGCGGGATTTGCTGGAGTTGGGTGCGGGATTTGCTGGAGTTGCAACACGCTGCTCGGGGAGGGAGTGGGGCTGTAGAGGTGTGCTTAAACATGAGTGGGGCATGCTGTACATGCATACGCACGCGCAATAGCAGAAGCCCGGTAACGGAAGGGCCACAAGGGACCTGATGCGGGAATTGCCCCACCACCCAGGCTCAACCCTCTGCCCGTGCCCTGCCAACCTGACGCGCCGCCACTCAGCCATACGCAAAGGCCTACTTTTGGCTTTCTGCCAAGCTCAACACTCTGCTCCGTTTGGCTGCGTTACGTGCCCTCCATCCGCCAGCGAGCCGACTGACGCGTCCAGTGTTCCGACAACCCATATGCCATGTGCCGTATGCAACCACACCTGATGTAATCGCGCCCGGCCGCACAGCCGCTGGAGCGGTGCGTGGCCCGGGGCCGTCCCAAAGCCGTGTGCGCGACTGTTGCTCAAACCCGTGGCCACGCACGCGGTGATCCCATGGCACCACCAATTGGTACATGGGACCCAGAAGTACAAGCCCACCACTAACCCATGCACGCCATCAACCTTCACAACGCTCCACACCAAGCCGAAACCGCTGCCGCCTACCCCACCAGCGCACGAGGTGCTGCCGACTTGGCCCTGGGCACCTGCTGCCCCAGCGCCGCCCGCAGCTTGGCCAGCACCTTTGGCCGCACGCTCTCGTCCCCGGGAGCCCACGGCTCCAGCCTCAGGTCCCTGCCCTTGATCGCCGCCACCTGCACCTCCGCGTTCGGATCCGCCGCCAGCCTCTCCGCCACCCGCAGCACGTGCTCCCGGTACGCCAACGCCGTGGAATAGCCGTCCTCGGGGCTGTCGGGGAAGTCGCCGCACGCGGAGGAGCCCAGCAGCACCTGCTTCCCCCTCAAGGTGACGTACAGGAAGAGGCACGAGTCGCGGCGCAGGCCAGATCCCCTCGGAAAGCAGCGCCGGGTGGCTCCGATCACGCCTGCGAGGATACGCCACACGTCAAGGGGGCACATGGGGGGACTGCTGCACCCGATGCTGTGTACCTTGTTGCATGCTACCGGTAGTGGTATCGCAACAGTGCGCTGCTGCACGTGGGGGGCCAGGCCAAGGAGGTGCGGCGCAGTGCGAGGCAGTGGGAGGGCGGCGTTTCGGGTGTCCGTCCGCTAGGGTACCAAGGAGCACGCAGGGTATGCGCGCGACGCACGGCGTACGGGCCAACGGAGGTACGGCGGGATCACCCAGCTGGGCAAAGCACACCGTACACAAACGCCCGGGTCTGGACGGTAGGCCTGAGTGCTTGCATCAGACGCTGTGCTCAGGCGCCTCAGGCAACACAGGTCGCACGACCGGACGGTGCAGGGACAAATAACGCAATCCAACCCCTCTTTACACCTTCCCCTACTCGCCGCTACAGTTTCTCCCCATTTCAGTCGCATTCATTCGATGGCAGCGTGCGGCCGCCCCACCTGGCTTCGGCGCCCGGGCGAGCGCCTTCCTGACCGCATCCGCCACGGTCGGCCTCGGCCTCTCCTCCCTCGGCGCCCACCGCCGCAGCTTGGCCAGCACCTTCGGCCGCACGCTCTCGTCTCCCGGCACCCATGGCGTCAGCCTCACGTCCCTGCCCTGCACCGCCGCCACCTGCACCTCCGCGTCCGGGTCCTCCCTCAGCCTCGTCGCCACCCGCAGCACGTGCTCCCGGTACGCCAGCGCCGTGGCCCAGCCGTCCTCGGGGCTGTCGGGGAAGTCGCCGCACGCGGAGGAGCCTAATTGCACTTCTGCTTTGTTTAGCGTGAGAACCATGCAAAGCCCTTTGTTGGCGCCTGGTCGGCTGAGGCCGCAGCCCTTGGGAAAGAGGGTGTGCGGGGCTGGGCCGCTTGCGCCGGCCCCGGGTGCGTTGCCCGTGGCTGAAGGGCGGTGCTGCTCGAGTCGATTGAGTGTGGAAGCAGCCTGCGGGAAGTGGGACAGAGGCCATCCACAACGCGCAACAGCGTACGTGCATGACGTTCATTTGGTATCAGTCACCCTGGGGTAGCATGCATGTGTTCGGGAGTTGCCTAAACGCTGAATGGCGTGACGTGACGGGATGCGTGCTCTTGTGGGTTACACGGCCTGCAGCACACCCACCAATCCAGAGTCCTCCTCGCGGCAACAAGGTAGCCTCAAGGCGCGAGCTCACGCATTGGCATGCCGCTTGGTGCGGGTACTTGTTTGCTGGTCCTACCTTCTGCTGGGGTGACCATGTTGCCCGCCCAGCGGATGCTGCAGAGCCTCGGGCCAGCCAACCAGACCGACTGGAGGCTGTTGTACTGTAGCCTCCGCAGGACAGCATGCATGGGCTTGTAGAGTATGGCTTGCCTAGCCTGCTTGCCTCGCAGCGAGCCCGAATGCCCGGGTTGCCAAGGCTAAGCTGCCTCGGCAAAACAGCCGGCCCGGATGTGCAGCCGAGAACCGTGGACATTTCTATGTATAGCTATTACAGTTGAGCACGGCAGCTCGTCGGGATCACGCGGACCCCACGAAGGGTTTCCCGGCTGAAAGCAAGTCCGAGAGTCGAGCCTTTTTGATTACGCCAACATACGTACTTGGGGTAACATGAATTCAATTTCATACGCGTGCTTTAGCTCACATCGAGCTCTCGGCAACTGTCTGCACGTGTAGCTTCACCCAGTACGGCAGGGTACCTAGGGGTGAAGAGCGTGGGATGAGAGCACTTGCCTACGCACAGCAGGCCGGACACTGGTATGTACTGTAGGCGGCTGTTGTGGTGGAAGCAATGGCAAGCGGCAACAGGAGAGGAGAGAAGCAACAGAGGGCAGGGCACAGGAGAAACACGTGCCTGCGCTGCATTGCCTCCCAAACATGACATGCATGCATTCACGTGACCGGGAACACAAGAGCAGAACATGCTTCGTTGAGGGTCTGAGGGCATCAGCACTGCCCCAAAATGCAGCCAGGCCCACAGGAAACGCAGCACGCAGCATGGCGGCAGCATGCAGTTCGTGAAGCTGGAACCAAAAGTGGATTTGTCCGCGCAAAGAGATTTATCTTAAGTACTATACGTACTGTTCAACCAACGGCACATACATACATGCCAAGGCCGAAGCGACAAAGCGCGGGAACAGCAGCGTGAGGCAGAGAGACGTGTACTTTGCAAGCACCGCAATGCAAAATGTTCAGTGAACTTGCTTCAAATCTGGATGGCTCGTCGCCGTAGTACTTAGAGCGCGGCTAAAGAAAGAATGGAGGGCATGGACAGCATCCTAGCTGTTTGCCAGCGGTCGACGCAGGACTTCCAGCTCGACGACCTCCTTGGAGTTCTTGTCAACTACGAAGTGGAGCGGGAGCTAGCTCAGTACATTCGCGCCAACGGGCGGGAGTACCCTACGCGGGTATGCTGCGGGGTCCGCACTGCTCCCCCTGGCTCCAGCATCGCTGCACCACATGCCAGCACACCGCACCTGATGTGACCATACCACGTCCATACCACGACACATTGCGTGAAGCGCCATCAGCGCCATCAGCTCTCCATCCTCACCGCCAACGATTGCAACAACGTACGCACGTATTGTATGCACTTCGTTCTGCTCGCTTGTACAGCAGAGGCTAGCCAAGCAATGACGGCGTTCGTCTGCCCTCCTTATACCAACTCACAGGTGGTGGTCGAGCGCTGCCTGCGCGCTCTTCGCTGTGGCTCCCTGCCGCTTCGGCCCTCCCAGCAGCAGCAGCAGCCACAGGGCGAGGGGGACGGGCAGCAGCCCGGCAGCGCCCCAGGCGCGGCATCCGACGACCCAGATCGGCAGCAGGAGGAGCAGCGGTGGCAGCAGCAGCGCCGCGACGCCGTGCGTGGGGAGGTGTACCGCGCGGTCCTGGCGTTGATGGCGGCAGGGGAGGGGGCGGCAGGGGCTGAGGGGCCAGGGGCGGGGGCGGGGGGTGGCGAGGAGTCGTTTGTGGAGCAGTACCTACCTGCGCTGCAGGAGCACCTGGAGGACCTCAACTTCGAGCAGCTGTACCATGTGGGTGTGGGTTATACTTGGGTATGTGTATTAAAGTGCGATTTCCGCCGAGCTTGCTAGGGGTTGCAGCAGGTTGCGGCGGGGGCTAGGGATTTTGCTCAACGGGTGAAGGCAAGTAGGACGCAGCGTGTGCAGTAGCAGGTGCTGGGCGGTGGAAGGGCCACAGGGGCTGCGACGGAGGCGCCCCAACACTCCGACTCCTCCCGTGCGCACCACCCAACAGTCCGATTCCTCCCTTGCACACCGCCGCCCGTTCACTCGACTGCACAACCGCTAACCGTCAGCTTCTCCCCTGCTGAACAGCCATCTGCATCAAGCACTCTCCCATTCCTTTGCACTGTGCACAGGTGCTGGCGGCGGTGTGCGGCGCGGTGGAGGCGGGGAACGCGCGTGCCGCGCTGCGGCTGCTGGAGCTGTTCCCCAAGGCCGCCACCCTGCTGCTGGGCAGGGAGGCGCCGGAGGGTGAGCGATACGGGAGCGCTAGAGCGCCGGGGCAGCACTGCGACAGCAATTCCCAAACTGGTTGCATGTTGCCTCCTTTCTCCGCCAGCGCAAATGAGCAGCTCCCATGCAACACTGCTGGACCTTGATATTTAAGCACGAGCGTTGCTCCTCTCCATATCGCCCCGGCTGCCCCACAGACGAGGCGGAGGAGGACGCGGGTCCCGGCGGTGGTGGCGGGCGTCGCGTCGCGGCCGCCGCCTCCCTGTCGTCCAAGCACGTGGGCAGCGCGCTGCACCGCCTGCTGCACGCCACGTGGCCACCCAGCTGCGCCACGGCTGTCATGGAGGCGCTGAGGGGCACGCCAATGTGAGGAGGATATTTATTTCAGGAGCTGTGATATTGTAGTGATGTTCACACCATCGGGGGCGTTACTTGGCGATGATATTGATGCACATATCCACATTTGCCTTGAGGAGAAAATCCAACCTATAGGAGTTGATGCCCCTGCTTATGACTATAAACACCCCACTTCGGCGTGTGTGTCGCCGTGTTCCCCAGGCCCCCCTCCCAGCTGGACGACGGCGTGCGGCTGTGCCTGGCCGCCTGCCGCCGCGCCGAGCTGCAGGCGCTGCCGGGGCTGCTGCACCAGCTGCTGCTGCTGGCGGGCAGGGGGCACAAGGCGCGCATACTGAGGGTGAGGCCCACGGGGAGGCGGGCCGCTGATCGGTGCACGCACCCTGCTAGAGTCATTCCCCTGCCGCCCCTTGCCGCCGCCTTCCAAAACCCCACATAGAGTGCTGCCTGTTCCTTGCATAATCCTCTTGTCTCATATCTCCAGGCAGCTGTAGCATCCGTCGCAGGATGTAAGACGCCCGGGCGCCTCTCCCACCAAACCTAAGTGCAATCCTTGTCCTAACCTCCGCACGAGAAGGACCTGGCGGAAGCCTGACCCCTACCGCACACTGCAGGGCATTGTCGTGTATGTTATTCTCCATGGAGTAGTGCCCTCCGCCTTAGCCCCACCGTTATCCAACTTGTTCTTGTCTGATCGCTGCCACGTGGCCGCCCACCTCAGGGTGTCGTGGAGCTGTTTGACTCCCTGGAGCGCCAGCACCGCGCCCCCGACGGCCGCGGCCCCTCCCTGGTGCTGCAGCAGGTGGAGGCAACCGCCCTGGTCACCATCGCAACCGCCGTAAAGTACGACAGCGGCCTGGCGCAGGTGCGGCGCATGCCGTACGCCGTACAGCCTTTTGATCCCACGCACCAGGGCCACCAGGGCTTCGGGCAGCTGGGACAGCGGACCACAGTGCTGCGGGCATGTTGTCAGCTGGCACGCGCTCGCCGTTCCGTCTTGGCAGCATTGGCCAACATGTGTGCCTGGTTGCAATGCCTACAGGAGTGGCTCAAGTCGCTTCGCGCCTCCAGCTCCCCGCCCAGCCCCTTCTGCCTGCTGCTGCTGTTCGCGCTGTCGAGGCAGCACAAGCTGGAGGGGCCGGTGCTGGGGCTCGTCAAGGTAAGGGGGCTGGAAGGATGATGGCAGGCGATGTGGATGTACAATTATGTAGTCATTCTAAGCTGTGGCGCAAATCGGAGGGTAACCTGTGGTAGCAAGCCGTACGGTGGTAGGGCGGTTGCTGAGGCATCTGATCCCCTGCCTCTGGCAAGAGGTTCATAGGCTCTGACCCCTGTCGACAGGGCTGTGCTTGCGCATCCCCAGCTCTCGCCCCAGCCGCCTTGTGCGCGCGGAGCCAACCTACATACAAGATCCTGTCCACCGTCGATTTGTGACGTTCAGTACATTGTCTCCAACACCCACTATGCGGCCCTGAGCGACATCCGCTGACTATCCCGTTACTTCTTTGATGGTCCCCCAGCGCATGGTGGTTGCGGCGTTCGAGTCGGACGCCTCCCGCCGCGGCCGCGCCTGGGCCTCCTCGCTGCCTGCCGCCGCCGCCGCGGCACTGCAGCAGCCGGACGGGGAGCAGATGCAGCAGGCGCTGCTGAGGGCGGTCAGGTGCGGGGCCGCTTGTGTGCACATGCATGAGTTGGCGTGCACGGCTGTCCGGTCTGCAGGGTTTTCGAGGTCAACGGCGTCGGCCCAACTGCGGCGGGGGCGGAGAGCGCCTGATCCCCGGTGCCGTGACCTCGGGAGCTTGACACCGTCACCACTTTCTCGCACCCACGCCTTGTTGACACACATGTGCAGGTCCAGCGGCGGCGGCGGCGGCGAGCTGCTGGTCCCCGGCATCGTGGCGCTGGGCTGTGCGCTGCTGGGCAGCTGCCCTGCAGGGGAGGCGCTGCAGCTGCTTCGGGCCAACGAGCGGCGGCTGGCGGGCGCGGAGGCGGAGGCGGAGGCGGCGCGGCGGGGCAGGAAGGGGCAGCAGGGCGCGGAGGCGAGGGCGGCGGGCGCGGCAGGCGCAGGTGCGTGGGACGTGGCAATCGTGCTTACCGTATCCAGCTGCACGGCCGCGTGCAAGGGTGGCGATTGCCTGTGTGGCGGCCGTATGAGTAGCGCGATATCCTACTTGCTTGCTGTACATTGCTGCGTCGAAGGCGGCGCCAACTGACGAGTTGCCTCTAATGCCGCAGGGTCGGTTCCTCCTGAGGGCTCCCCGGGCCTCCGCTGTGCGCTGCTGGGCATGCAGCTGCTGCAGGTGGGCGGTGCGGGTGGATGTCCGGGCGGTTAGGGTGCAGTTCCTGGGTCAGCTAGTGTGGGTCTGGTTGCGGGTGTGGCCTTTCAATTCACACTGCTACCCTGCTACACCTTTCAACCAACAACGCCCGCCCCGACACCCCCAGGCCGCGTTCGAGGCGCACCCCGAGGCGCGGCCCGCCGTGCTGCGGCTGTGCCAGCAGGCCCTGGGCGGCGTGGCGGGCGCGGCGGCAGGCGGTGGTGGTGCAGGAGCAGGTGCTGCTGGTGTTGGAGGTGGTGGTGTTGGTGGCGGCCTGGGCGGTAGTGGTGGAGACGCGCTGCAGGCTGCGCTGCCTGCGGTGCTGCTGCTGGGCAACCTGGTGGTGACGCAGCAGCACCTGCTGTACGACCACACGCACATGCTCAAGGTGGGGCGGGCTGACAGTATGCGCTGCAGGACTGGGATGTGTAGGATCCCTTACAAGCACACATGCAGGGCATGCTCAAGATGGGCTGGGCTGAGGCTGCACGGGAAGACTGGGGGGCTGCACGACCGGAGGTATGGCTGGCTAAGGTGCTACCGTTGGTTGAACCCTCTACAATCGGTTGTCGCACGCACGGATTTGTCGAGACGCGCTGCTGGGCATGCCACGTCACCATGTACCGAAGATGCTCTGCTCGTCGTCATCCTGAACGAGCACAAGAGCTCCCGTCCCCATGCGTTCACAACAGCGCTCTACGCTCGCATAGCGCAGCAGCCACGGACGTGCCCCGGCAAGTAACCCACACCCGCGCACGTGCAGCAGGCAGGACAAGACCTTTAGCTGTTGCCATGCCGCTGCAAGTCCTACACCAGTGTCCTTGCACCTGACACACACTCAAACGACCCTCTACTCAACCCACATCGGCCCACAGGAGCGCTGCTGCACTTCCTGCTGCTGCCCTCCTGTTACACCCCGTTTGCCCCGGCCCGTCCGCTCATTGGACACCCACAACTCTCCTCTTGACCCACTTCAAACCACAGGATGCGCTGCAGCACTTCCTGCTGCTGCCCGCTCCCGCCGCCCTGGGGCTGTTGCTGGCGCTGTGGCCGCTGGCGACGGCGCGGCGGGACCTGGCGGACCAGCTGGTCATGACGCTGCGCAAGGTCATGTTCGCGAGGGAGGCAGCAAGCAGGTGTGTGTCTCGGGGTGTGGCTAATACACATGCACCTAGACCAGCTGGTCATGACGCTACGCAAGGTCATGCTCGCACGGGAGGCGGCAAGCAGGTGTGTGCATTAGGGTGTGGCTAATACACATGCACCTAGACCAGCTGGTCATGACGCTACGCAAGGTCATGCTCGCACGGGAGGCGGCAAGCAGGTGTGTGCATTAGGGTGTGGCTAATACACATGCACCTAGACCAGCTGGTCATGACGCTACGCAAGGTCATGCTCGCACGGGAGGCGGCAAGCAGGTGTGTGCATTAGGGTGTGGCTAATACACATGCACCTAGACCAGCTGGTCATGACGCTACGCAAGGTCATGTTCGCGAGGGAGGCGGCAAGCATGTGCGTGTATTAGGGTGTGGCTAGTACACATGCACATGGGGGTTCTACCTGGCGGACCAGCTGGTCATGACGCTGCGCAAGGTCATGTTCGCGAGGGAGGCGGCAAGCAGGTGTGCTGTAGGGCGGGGGAAGCAGCAGGAGGGTTGTTAATACACATACACACGGGAACCTGGTGAAGCAGCTGGTCACGGCACAAGCCGTGTATGCAGTCGATGCAGCGAGCAGTTCAGTCCTTGTGAAATTCAACACTGCTGTTCATAATGCGCATGAGCTTGGTAGCGACTGGCAGTCTGTTTCGCGTCAGCACCTTACCAACGACGGTTGCTGCCTTACCCTGCTGCAGGCTGGTGGCTGTGCGCGGCTTCCTGTTCGTGCTGCTGCAGCAGCTGCGGGTGGCGGCCATGGCGGCGGCGGGCGGAGGCGCGGGCTGCTCCGATGCTGAGTTGGCGGCGGCGGCCGCAGCGGCGGCGGCGGCTGGGCCCAGCTTTAGCCAGGCGTCGGGAACGCAGGTGGGGCGGCGGGGCGGGGCGGCGGGGAGTCTTCAGATGCTGCGACGGGCCATAGCATGCCACTTTGCACCCTCTACTGCTGACGCACCTTGTGCAACCTACTCCGTACCTTACGGCAACTGGCAAAAAACGGCTTCACCATGCGCTTTCTATGACCGGGCTCATGGCATGTCCCCTGCCCCGCCCAACTCTTATCCCCGCAGTCCTCCCTCAGCCAGATGCAGGCGCTGACCAGCGGGGCGGGCGTCAGCCTGCAACACGAGCTGCAGGTGAGGCGGGGAGCTAGGCAGGCAGTGCAGCGGGGCAGCGTACGGTACGTAGTGTGGGCAGTTTGTCGATCGGCGTTTGGCGCGTGGCATGATGACAAAACTTGTTCGTCGCAAGCATGCGTTGGGACGCATGTTTGGGTAGTGAGCGTGACGTGCCAACAGCGTTCTGTCTGAGCACGTGCAGTACGGCAAGAAGCCACACGTGTGTCATACCGGTACTTGCATCCGCTGTTACCACTTCCGGTTCTTTCTTGTCACAGCATGCAGTCCTCCTGACGCTTGTAGCATGCCCAAGCACTTCCCACCCATCTCCCCATTTCCCCACACCCCCATCGCCCACGCACCGCCAGGGCTTCCTGCGCCGCGCGCTGGGGCAGCAGGCCCCCGTGCGAGCCGCCCTGTACGACGGCCTGGCCTCCATCCTGGTGCTGGACCCGGGTGCGTGGGTTAGCGGGTGGCATGTGTATTAGGTACTGCTGCACGTGTTGAATGCACATGCTCGTGGGGGCCACCCTTTGCGATGGACATCCTGGTGCTGGACCGTACAAAGCGCACACGCTGTATACAATGCAAAAATGTCGTGTGGTGACATATTCGTCGAGGCACAGACCCCGACCCATGGTTCCTTCCAGGCTCCCGCGAGGTGGTGTTGGAGCTGGTGGGCCCCCAGCTGCAGCGATACCTGCACCCCGACCCCGCAGCACTGCCGCCCCTCAGGCTGGAGGTGGGTCGGCATGGGCGTGCGTCGACGAAGCCTCCCCCATCGGGAGGCCTTTGCCAAAATGTGCATGGTCCCTGTCCCACACCTTGCGCCCCGGTCCATGCTGCAGCACCTCATGCCTTACGCGCACACGCCTGCATCCTGCTAAGTAAGACTCCGTTTGTTGTGCGCATTCCCTCGCATAGGCCTGGGCCCATAGCAGCACGGGCGCCTGCGTTGTACTGGACAAATCGCTTAGCAGTCAGGTGCTGTTTACCACACACTTGCCCTACGCTGGCCAAAAACTATGCTGCCTGCCCGCATTGCCCGTCTTCCCCGCGCAGCCCTGCACCGGCAGCAGCACGGGCGCCTGCGAGGCCATCGTGCTGCTGGAGCCGCTGCCCGCGCTGCTGGCCTGCGTGCGGCGCCTGGCGGCCAGCTGCAGGCAGCAGCAGCAGCAGGCGGAGGAGGAGCAGGCGGCGGCGGGCATGGGGATGGGGCTGGGGGACGATGGGGAGGGGCAGGAGGGGGCGGCGCGGCGGCTGCCGGGCGTGTTACTGGATGGGGACGGGGAGGGGGGAGGAGCAGGGGGAGCAGGGCCGGAGGTTGTTGAGCTGGATCTGGAGGCCATGGAGGACGAGCAGGCGCCGGCGAAGGTTGGTGGGGGAGGGCGGGGAAGGAGGGGAGCGAGTGGTTGTGGGTGGGATGGGCAAGTGTGCTTGAGGCTGGACGCCCGTGCGGCCGTGCTCTGATGGCGGAGTCTGACCCACCTGGACTCTTTGCCGGGCAGGGCGGATATTGGCGGCCTTGCGCGGCATCGAGTTGCATTTGCACCCTATGTGTACCTTATCGCACCCTAAGGCTTTAGCGTCCACATTAGCAGGACGTGGTGCGCTGGGACGGCCTGGTGTGACGTGCTAGTAGCACAGCGGTACACACACCCAGCTTATTCACCGTCGCCTTCCCCCGCCCCGCCCACCACAGGACCTGGTCCGCTGCTGGGATGGCCTGGCACGGCGCCTGCTGCGCTGCGAGGCGGAGCACTGGGCGCTGGAGCGGGCGGCGGACCTCAACCCGGCCACGGCGGCGGGAGCGGCGAGGCAGCTGCAGGTGGGCGCGGAGGGTTTCCACTCTGGATACCATACCCTCTGGGTGGCGCGCAGTCACAAGCACACGCACAGAATGCCATGACGGTCCTTGCATACTGTGACCCCCTTGCCGTCCTGCATCGCCGACTCCTGCTTGCATACATCCCCTCCTGCCTGAGGGGATCCGGCTGCATTCCGTTTGCACCAGTTTGCTGCTTCGCGCTTGTCCCCCAGGCCTCCTGCCTGCGGGCATGCGGGCTTACTGGTTTCCGTTTTCAGTTTTCTCTGCTGCTCCGCGCCCCCCCCCTCCCCCCCCCCAAAGGCCTCCTGCCTGCTGGGCGCCGTGGAGGTGGTGATAGAGGAGCTGGTGGAGATTGCAACCGGTGGGTGCACGATGGGGGAACAAAAAACTAGTAACGCATGCAGGGTGTGGGATGCGGGCATAAGGAGTGACCAGTATCTCACAGCGACAACCATTTCGCAGCGTGTGGGACCGTGAGGGCATCACTGCATGACTGTCTATGTAGTAAGCCGTTCGGTTGCTCGCGAGGTGGCTAGAGGTTGATGCCGTACTGTCGTGGTGCATGCTCCATGCCTGCACGCACGCACCTAGTTCGTCATTCAGTGTGTCTCGCCAGGTACTGACTTTCTCTTCCTGCCTCCCCGCTCAATCCACGTGCTCCTTTCGTTGCCTCTGCAGGTCCCTTGGGCCCCTCCACCGCCCGCCTCACTGGCGAGCGCCTCGCTCGCGCCTTCGAGCTGCACGCCAGGGTGTACGAGCTAGCGAGGGACGCAAAGGCGGCAGGTGGGCGGGCGGCGGGCACCGCACGTGTGCCACCCATTCGACTAGGCGCGCGAACCAACTCGCAGGTCTAGAGGTTTGATAGTCAGCTATGTGAATGCCAGTTCGTGCAAGCTGTGGCGATGCCTTATGTGGTGCTGTAGCGATGCCTGATACGGTGCCTTACGGTGCTGCTCTTGCATGACATGGAAAGGCTGCGGAAAGCGTCCACTCCTGCCTGTCCATCCAAAGCCTGACCCGTGGGCCAACCCCTCCCGACGCCCCCTGCTGGCAACGCAGGCTCCGGCGGCGGCCGAGGCGCCAAGAAGGCGGCATCTGAGGTGGGTCCACGGTGGCATTGTACATCATGCGCATCCGTACACGTTCTCTGCAACATTTTATGCAAAAGCTGGTGGCACGCAGCACCTAGCACGCGGAGGACTAGCATGACCCCGGACCCATGCCGTACCCCGCGCTGACCCCGTCAGGCCACCGCCGCCGGCTCCAACGGCGCCGACGGCGACGCAGACGGCGGCGGCGGCGCGGCTGACGGCGCCGCCAACGGCCAACCGCCAACCGCCAAGCGCGGGCGGGAGGTGTGCCCCGACCTGGTTCCGGTGGAGGCGCGGCCGCCCGCCATGTCTGACACGTGCCTGGGGGCGCTGTGCGCGGGGGTGGCGCGGGACGGGCTGGCGGCGGACGATGGCGGCGGCGATGGCGGCGCTGGACCCATGGAGGTGAGCCTCACATGTTATCCAGTCACACCAGACCTTGAAGAGGGTGCACGGTGGCAGCTCGACTGTACAGTAAGTGAATGCCTTCCGTATGTCGTTGTGTGTGGAATTCTTGGGCACTTCGGCTGCTTCATTTGCCGCTGTTGCTCCTGTGGACGCAGGAGGACGGGGGCGAGGGCGGCGGCAGCAGTGCGCACACCCGCCTGGCCCGCTCCGCCCCCTTCCGTGCCTTCGTGCTGCGCAGCTGCCTCAACGCGCTAGCCGCAGCCGCGTCGCCCGCCGCGCTGGCGGACGAGATGGTGGGCGGCGCGCAGCGGCGGGCGGCGCGGGCGGCGGCGCGGGAGGAGCGGCGGCGGCTGGGGCAGGGCGGCTCGGCGGCGGCGGGGCTGCTGGGGGCGGCGGGGCAGGGGCTGGGTGACGGCGCGCCGGAGGTGGCGTGGAGGGAGCTGGCGCGGCCGCTGGTGGTGCTGTGCCAGGTGGGGGTGGGGAGACGCGGGGTACAGGGGTGGTTGGTCGTAGCGCTGCGTTGTATGCCAGTGCTCCGGCACGAGGGTTTTGTGTGGCAAGGCTTAACCGTCCTGTGGGAAAGGGCTATGGTGCGGTATGCCGTGCGTTCGGGCGCTTTCCCAACCCGCATCTTTTCTTGCCACCCGGACAGCTACCGCCAACATGTTGCCCTCAGTAGCTCCTTGATCCACCCTGTGTCCCGCCAGACGCTGCTCACCACATGGGCCGGCCCCGTCAAGAAGCCCCCCGCACCGCGAAAAGGCGCCGGCGGCGCGGCGGGCGGTGCTGGCGGCCCCGCCGCCGCCGCCGCCGCTGCCGCCGCCCGCCGCGAGGCCGCCGCCGCGGACTCGCTGGCAGGCCTGGCGGTGGGCTGCCTGCGGGGCGTGCTGGAGGGGGCGCAGGCGGCGGGCGGCGCGGAGGCGGTGGCGTGGGTGCTGCGGGGGCTGCCCATCCACTCGCAGGACACGCAGGTGGGGGCTGCAACAAGGGCTGGGTTACTGGACTGGCGTGCACAGCACGTGTAGGGCGCGAGCGTTGTACTGTCCATGGTACCGTCCTGCACCGGCTCATGTTGCGCGCCCTGGGGCTCCGGATTCCCCTGACAACGCAGCCAAGCAAACGATCCCAGCGCGCTTCTATCCTAGTAACCCACTGCAAGGTTTAGGTGGACGAGTGCGAGCTATGCTACGCGGAGCTGCCGGCCACCCATTTGTTTGTGCACAGGTGCCCACCTGCGTTAACCCACATGCTGCTGTTCACCCACGCCCCACAGGCTCAGGTGGACGAGTCCGAGCTGTACCCCCCCCACAGCTGCTGGCCGCCCTCCTGTTGGTGCATATGTGCCCACCTGCGTTAACCCACGCGCTGTTAACCCACGCCCCACAGGCCCAGGTGGACGAGTCTGAGCTATCCCCCTCCGAGCTGCTGGCCGCCCGCCTGCCGCACTTCGGTGACATGCTGGCGCGCCTCATGGGGGCGGGCAGCTTCAGGGTAGGTGACGTGGAAGGAGGAAACGGAGTTGTGAGATGGGGCCAGGCCACAAAGGGCGTCACGGGGACAGGCAGCTTCAGGGTAGGGCGGAGGAATGCGGCCGCGCAGGGCATTGCATGGGGGAAGGCAGCTCGAGGGTGGGGACCGGGGGAGACCGCCTTGGTGGTATGGGCCCAGGGCACAAAGCAAGCGCATGGCTGCGGGGAGCAGCTGCAGAAGCGCGCTTCGTGGGGACAGGCAGCAGGCAGGATGGGGACCAGGGAGAAGGGCGGGCGGCGTGGGTTGCCCTTTCAGGGTGGGCGCAGGCATGGGCTTGCCTAGGATGGTGCTTGTCCCCACCTGGCCAGGCTGCCGACATGCATTGACATCACAATATTGATGCACTGCCCCAACCGTCAACTGGCGGAGTTCCGGATTAAGCGTTCCTTCCTTCCTTGTCCGCCCGCAGGAGGCCTGCTCGCTGGTGGAGGCGCTGGTGGGTGTGGCTCAGCTGCTGCCGTTGGAGCAGCAGCGTGCGGCAAGCGACGCGTGCCTCGCGGCGCTGGGGCAGGTGGGGTGGGCGGGTGTGGGCCAGTGGTTAGGGAGCGCCTGCAAGCAGGCAGCTACGCTCGCACAGAACGCGAGGGATGCGGCGCCTGCAGTGCGTACACCCCCTGCAGGCCCCTTGCACTGATTGGATTGCCTTTCAACACTCCTACCCCACTCCGGCCCCCAGGCTGAGCCGCGCGTGACGCACCGGGGCCTGGTGCGTGCTCTAGTGGGCGCGTACGTCAGCCTGCGAGGTAGGTCGCTTGCAAAGGCGGTGCTGACGTGTTGGAGTATAAGTACTCTGCCTTTCTCAAACGTGGGATCTGTGCCATGGGGGCGCGCCTTTTGGAGTGGCGCTTCTGAAAGGGCAATATCTTTCAGACAAATATGTGCCCCAAATGGGGCCCAAAGAGAGGCCCGAGAGAGCTGTTAGCTTTGACTCGACCTGTCCAGCATTCAGCTTGATGTGCCCCCAGATGCTGCGGTGTGCAGACGCTGACCTGCTGTACACCTGCGCTGCACCCGTGCAGCTATCCATTCACACCGCCACCCACTTCCACTTGCCTTAATCCTCCTGTAACATGTACCATATCGTCTAGGGCCTCTGCCCATGGCGCCACTGTGACGTCCCTTCACCTTCATGCTGCCCGCTTGTCGTTTGTATGGTCTGGTTTGTTACAGAAAAAGCGGTTGCTTGTCGTCGTATCATCTCACGCAACCTCGCTTCTGCCCTCCCAACTGTGATCCCAGGCACCAACGACGTGGCAGCACTGCGCACCATAGCGGAGCACGTGCAGGAGGTGGTGGGCGCGGCGGGGCAGGAGACGCAGCAGGAGGTGAGGTGGCGGCGTGGCTTGTGGGACTTCGGAGTAGTGTGTGCGGTACCGTGTTGCACATGCCTCCGTCTGCATCCGCAATGCTTACATTGCCGTGATAGTGCATCATTATGTGTGCCACGTTCCACAGTGCGCCACTCGCCCTTTGAACACAGTGTCCGCCATCGCCGCCCCCTTGCTAACTTGCTAATCCACGGTGTACCCTCCTTGCCCAATGGCCCCCTGCAGGTGTCCGCCCCTCCCGCGCTCAACCTGGACACGGCGCAGGACGCGGCAGGGGAGGTCCTACGCCTGGCGGGCGCGGCGGCGGACGAGGTGGCGGCCATGCTGGCGGCGGCGGTGGCGGGCCGTACGGCACAGGGCCTGGGGGCGGCGGCGGCGGGCGACGCGGCGGCGGAGGAGCAGGCAGCGGCAGGTGAATGGCGGGTGGTCATGTACACAGGAGTTCAGTCGAACGACACACCCAACACGCAGCATACCCATTCAGCTGCTCAACATGCCCTGTGCTCCACGTTAAGTTGCCTCTTCGGTGCGCTCTGCAGCCACAGCGGCCCCTGCTGCACCACCCTCCACCGCCTCCGTCCGCTCCTTTGCTGCGCTCGTCACACCTTTGTGCCCCCATGTCTGTGTTGCCCCGGTGTGCTACGCAGGCGCCGCTGCTGCTCCTGCTGCCCCTCCCTCCGCCGCCTCCGCCCGCTCCTTCGCCGCGCTGCTGGAGGCGCTGTGTCGCCGCATGGCGGGGGTGGCGGGCGTGGTGGGGGTGGTGGTCAACACGCGCCTGGCAAACCCGGCGGTGGGTGTGGTGTGGTGTGGTGTGATGCCATATGGTCGTGCGGATATGGATGCCAGGGATTCTGCAAGGTGTGCCTAGGTAGGGGTGGGTGCCAGGAAAGGAATGCTTGGAAAGCATGGGAGAGGCTAGAGGTGCTGCAAGGCTCGTAAGTATATACTTTCAGGACAGGTCAGTGGGCCACAGCGACGGGTCATTAGGAGTGGCAGCTAACCAGGCGCGGTTGGCCAAGCAGACCCGGCGGACAAGGAACAGTAATCGGCCACTGTTTTCACACTGAGTTTCCTACCTGTGGCCCGCGTTCCTCACCCCCGGATGCTCCGCGGCTCAGTGGCGGTGCTCACCCGCACAATGCAACGCACCCTCCGCCAACACCCTTTCCCGCAACGCTCACACACGTGCCCACACCCACGCGCCCACAACTCCACTCCATACCCCCCAGGTGCTCCGCGACCAGGTGGCGGAACTCATCCGTACACCAAGCCTTATACAGGCACCAATCGCCCATTCATAACGCCACCCCCACCCATGCCTGCCATGTCCCCACAGGTGCTCCGCGACCAGGCGGCTGTGGTCACCCGCACCTACAAGCTGCTCTCCTCCCTGGCCCGCGCGCACCACCCCGCCAAGGGCCCCGCCGCGCCGCCGCCGCCGCCCCTCAGCCGCCCCTTCCAGGAGCTGGTCGGCTTCGTGCACCGCGAGCTCACACCGGCTGTGTACACCGCCATAGGGGACGAGGTCAACGCCAACGGCGGCGCGGGGGCTGGGGCAGGCGGGGGCGAGGGCGGGGAGGAGGGCGGGGCGGTGCGGCTGTCGAGGGCCAAGCTGCGGCAGGACGCCAAGGCCATACCGCAGCTCATCTTCCAGGTGGGTGGTGGTGCGGAGGGCAAACTGACTGAACAGTAGAAAACATGTTGTGTAGTATGTGGGCAACCCCGCGTTACCATGCATCGGGCTTTGTTGATTACTACAGACGCTTACGACCGACGTACGGTGCCCTCCCCTTTCCCGTGCAGATGGAGGAGTGGGACCGGGTGCTGGTGGCGCTGGGCAAGGCGCGCAAGGTGAGATACAGTACGGTGGCGAGCAACGGTGGCGAGCAACGTGGGGGCAATGAGGAGGAGGGGCGCTTCCGAAGGCTTCCCCGGGGAGCTGGGCCGGTTGCATGGTTGATGCCGCCGTACGCAACCCCATGCGAACAGCAGGACGGCCCCTCCATCCGGCCTCGCACTTGTGGCGCCCCCTTAGTTGCAGTGCCCTGTCAACATTTCCGTTCCGCCTCAGCCAGCAACACACACCTCTTCCACCCGCTCCAACGCCTGTCGCCAACAGGTGAACCTGATGGTGGGCGCCAAGCGCAGCCAGAACCGTGACTTCCAGATCGTGCCCAAGAAGCAGCAGCAGCAGCAGGCGGCATACTAGGCGGGCGTTTGGGGAGTGCGCGTCGTGGACATTGTGCAACAGCGCAGTGTACGGCGATTGGTGCAGGCCTAGGGCGGCGAGGGGGGAGAAAGAGCAGCCGGCCGGGGTGTGCCCAGGGAAGTTCGGTGCGAGTTGGTAGGCGTCAGGAGGGAGCAGGGGAACTCCCGAGCGGTTGGTGGCGCGGCAGGGGCTCCAGCTGGATGGGCTTATAGAGCTTGCACCGGTATGGGTGCGTTTATCGACGCACCCAGGCCTGCTATCCGCTGTGTCAAGAGTATCGCCGCGCCGACCTGTTGGCCTGTGCCAACCACGGGGCCCGTCCGGCTCGCTCGCAAGCTTTTAGAGTGTCGTCACCACACCGTCGGGACTGCGGGGGTCTCCTGTAACGTGCTTCGCTGGGGCGCTGTCATGGAGCCATGCCTTCCAGTACAACAAATGGACAGCGTCAGCATGCAGAGGGCACGTCCTACTGCGTATGTTACGGCTGTGCAGACGACAGCTTATCACACATACGCTGAAGGGACAAATATGCTAGGTGGCCAAAGCCCCTTCCTGACCCGAGCCCAAGCCCCCAGAGCACCAAGGTCCCGGGGACTATGATGACTGGCACGATGGCTTGATACGGTAAGTTCGTCCCTTAGATAGGCTTACGCGATGTGTTACAAGGCCCATTGCGCATGGGCACTAGGCCGTAAGGGTGCAGCCAGGTGCAGCGCAGGTCAGGCGGCCACCCACGAGTGCAACATGTAACCCGCGGCCCCGGCCCTGGGTCCCCCTGCGTGAATCTAGCTGCTGCTCCCCCAGGTCCGGGCCATGAAAGGATCGACTACGGTAGCTGCAGGCAGCTACACAGCACCGAAAGCAGCCAAGACGGGCCCCGGGCACCACCGGCACCTGCACCTTGCGACCTGTGCCCCTGCCTGCCTGCTACCAACAAGGCAGCCACAGGTCAGTGCCCCGTCCGTCGGGCCCCAGTCCTCCCTCCGTTGCGACCTATGTAACGAACGGTAAATGCGGTCATGACCGCCATGACCGCCATGACAGCTACCGCACCGTATCCACAAGCACACCCAGCCTGTATGTATGGTTTTCCAGTGCCAAGCAATGCGGAGTGGCCCGCACAGCTTTTTTTCCAAAAGCTTCCTACCATACACATCAGCACAAATGCAGATGCATGCGCCGGGGTACACACAACGTTATTTCCTATGCAAGGGGCCACCGCCGTAGCCCTTGCCTAGCAACTTACATGCCTAAAGCTCAGCGTTCCGCTCGATGTGGCCCTGGACAGCGGTCTTGAGCAATGTGTCCCGTGGCCCCACGCCACGCCTACATCTGCACCCCCGCCAGCTGCTGCTCCATGGCGCCCCCTGTGCTCAGCAGCAACTCCAACAGCGCCGCGGCGGCGGACTGCCTGGCCTCCTGCTTGGAGCGGCATCCCTGGGGCTGTGGCGGGAGAGTAAGGGGGGCATGGAGAAATATTGAGTTGCTAGCGGGGCGTGGGGGCCAGGAGGGACGTGTCTATGTGCCAGTACACGTGTTACAAGTACGCCGCCCTGAATCTGTGACCCCCCGAGCGTGCTAGAGCGGCCAGCAGGACCCTATCTGACCCTACCTGTCCTCTGAGCTCTGACCCACACCCATGCGGCCCCGAGCGGGACTTCCCTTCATACCTAGCGGTGGCCTTGTGCCAATCCTTGAATACGATTTAAGCCATGCAGCCATACCCCACCCCCTCCAGAACCCATGAGGTGCTGGCTGGCCGCATGCCTAAGCTTCCCCAGGACCCATATGCCCCACCCAACTACCCACAACTGCGGACAGCTGCCTTCAAGTGCCGCCAGCTACCCACCGGCCCGTCCGCCGACGCGAAGGTGTCGCCTTTCGCGTCCGTCAGCGCGCAGCGGAAGCTGAAGGGACGCGCAGTGGGGGACGCAGGCAGCTCCGAGAAAGACGCCTGTGTGGGACACACGGCAGCGGGGCCTGCGTGCAGTAAGCAACGTGCTACGCACCGGTGCTTGGGGCAAGGCTCCTATCTTATTTCATTTTTTCGAAAAGTTGGCAAAAGAGGGAAATTTGACGAAAAGCATGTGTAAATCTAGCAATGATTTGACGAATCCGGACCACGGTTCGAGGCCCTCCCAGACCTGAGGTGATGAAAAATGGGTCGAAAAGGCCGGTTTTTGACGAAAAACTTTTGGGATTCGGAGGCGAAATTAAAAAACCCGATGAATAGCCTCTGGGGAAGGTAGGAGCCTTGGCTTGGGGGCGAAGCGAAGGCAGCAGTAGTAGTGTGTTCGTGAGCGCTGACAAAGCGTTGCACAGTGACCACCGTCGCTATCGCTGGGCGGCAACGCGTGATCTCAGGATCTTGACCACTTAGACACCATTGCGACTGCTGCCGCCGCACCAACATGACGGCGGCGGACCCACCGTCAGGCGCGACTTGGCCGCGTACTCCTCCACCAGCATCACCAGCGACTTGCTGCGCGCCGCGGGCAGTGGCTGCCGGTGCAGCGCCTGCATCATGGCCTGAGTCCTGTAGTTGGATTGGGAAAGACATGAATGCTTTAGTATGTTTTTCGGCTGGGTCTCATTGGCTCAACCCTAAGTTGGCTGCAAGCAACGCGTGCGTCATGGCCTGCGTCCTGGAACCCGCGCAGCTGCGCGGCCGTAGGGGCTTGTCCGTGACCATCAGATACCGCCCCCCCTCATTATTATTATGGCCTGCGTCCTGGAGGGGGGAGGGGCGCGGGTGCGAGAGTGGCAGCTGGTCGCTGAGTTGCGACACGTGGCACGGCCTAGGTAGCGAAACGGTAGGCGCCCTTGATCTATGAGAAGCAACGCACTATGCACAGCATGGGCGTGGAGGACCGGAGCGAAGCTGCTTAAGCCCAAGGACGAGGAACGAGCGATGCAGCAACTGTCTACTAGCACACTGCAAGGCGCAGCGAGCAAGGAGACTCGTGTTTGACCTACACCTGGCGTAGGCTGTGCCGCTGCGCCACATCATCTGGCCAACAAGCGCCAGCCCCGCGATCCTCCACCAGCCCTAACCACCAGCCCTAACTCAGCAATAAGGACAAAGTACGGTAACCTGCGCCAGCCCGTGGCAAGCCTCCAAACCATTTCTCCCTCCCCTGCCTCCGGTTCTGTCCTACCTTGGGAACAATGGGAACGGGTCCGTGGCCATGATGGCGGCAGTCTGCTCCATCTCCGGCGTCGGCGGCATCGCCTCGCCACCAGCGCCCGCCACCGCTGCGACGGCGGCCGCGCCGCCGCCGCCACCGCCGCCGGCGGCTGACGGCGCTGATATGAGCAGCTGCCGCAGATCTGCTGGCTGTACGGCATGTGGCTGCGCGGCATCAACTGCCAGCAGGGAGTCCAGGCAGGCGGCCGCCGCGTTGTGCTTGGCGTCCATCTTGGAGCGACCGATGCCGGTGCCTGCGACTTGGCAGACCGGCACGTGGCAAGCAGAAACCTCGTACATTGGGGCACGGTGTTTCACGTGGACGGCGGGTGAGTAAGCGGTTGCCGCGCACACGGTACAGCAGGTATGTATACAAGATGGCACAAGGGAGTGCTGGGGCAAGTGGTATGTAGAGGAACGGTAAGCATGGTGTGCGACATGCGCTTGGGGCATCTCTGTGGGGTAGAATAAACATGCAACCGGTCTTTGTCTCCTGCTGTCAGGTGAGTGCAGCTGCGCAGACGGCGTCAAGTCACAGTCTTCCCTGCAGCCTTTCGCCCACCTTCCGCGACCATGACGCCCCTGCCATGCAGCCGCACGTGGTACTTGAAGATGGGACCATACGGCACCTCGTACGGCACCTCGTCCACCTGCACGTGCACGAACCAGTACGGCAGTGTGACCATGAGACATCCGCAATCTGTGACTCCTGGCGCTGGGTATAGTCCGACAGACTAAAGTTCCCAATCCAAGCCAAGCCCCAATCACAAGTGTTTGCAAATACCAGTACGGTAGTGTGCTGGCGGGGGTATTGGTTGGTCCAGGTTGGTCGCATGCACGTGGTACGGCGATGCGGCAGTACAATTGCGGGTTTCACGCCTCATCCCCAGTCTGGCTGCTGACATGATACTGGTCCCCGTACACGCCGCACGCGCGCACCGTGGTGCTCTTTGCAGGAAACATCCTGCTGTGACCCACCTGGTGGTCCTTCCTGCAACACACTCCTGCCATAACCCACCTGCGGCGGCATGAATCCCTTCTTTTGGCAGATCTCATTGAGGAGCGCGAAGAACGGTTTTCGGTTGTAGGTTGCGGCTGCCGGGTTGGCCGCGACGTGCTCTGCCAGCTGGGCCACAACCTGCAACACGGGCGCAGCAGCATGGACGACATACGGTACTCTTTCGTCGTGGGCATGGACATAGCTTGCTGAGCTAATATTCTGCGCATCTATCTGATGCATGGAGGACCACAGAGGGACAGGAAGCCACAGGAGGAAAAGGGCAGCCCGGGAAATAAAGCCTCCCTCCCCCCCCACACAATCTTCTCACCCATCCGCGCAAATTTCAGCAGGGGCCTGATCCCTCCGCAACCCCTCACAACCTCCACAGCGTCCCCCATGTCCCCCCCCGTCTGCACCCCGCTGCACCCACCTGCGCCAGGCGGGGGCATGCGGCGGCGTCCACTGCAGGCATCCCCAGGGCCACAGGCATGGGGAGGGAAGGCAGCACCCCTGGCACGCCCGCAGCAGCAGCGGCAGGAGCACCAGGAATTGCCGCAGGATCCGCCATTGCCGCTGGGTCCGGCATATCAGGCGCCTGCGCCACGGGCTGTGGCTGGGCCTGCTGGGGCAGCGGCAGGAGCTGTGGCTGAGGCAGCTGGTGCGGCTGCGGCGCCTGCGGCGGCTGTGGTGGCTGCGGCGGCTGGTGTTGCTGCATCCGTGCCGAGGGTTGGCCCGCTGCTGGTTCTTGGAGGTTAGGGAAGTCTCTCTGGCGTTGCACAACCCTTCAGTGCATGCAGGAAGGGGCGTGCCGCAGGGCGCAGAGGGTAGTAACAAGGTTGTTGGTACAGGCCTCTCGGTAGTGGGTTATCCACGTTCGGTCAGCAGGCTTGTGATGGAGAGGTAAGCGGTCCAGACAAGCAATGTGGACAAGGCGTGCAACACAAGAGGCATGCGTGAACTTGGCTGGCTTGACCCGTTCCGGTCCCCATCAGTAGCCTGAGCGCTTAAGCGCAATGCGTGCGTGTGCGTGCGTGCCGTCAGAAACCGTCGACTGCAGTTGCAGCCTATGAGAGGGTGTTGCTCACAGGGACGGGTTGCTGCAACGTGCGAGATACTTGGCGGTTCATTACGGCTGAGGTGCAGAGGCTGTCTGTTACATGCAGCACGAGTTGCGTTGCGTTGCGTTACTGTACGCGGAAGCTCTCGACCTCAGGAACGTTCTTGCGAGGTTGCAACGCAGGCGCTTTGCGGCAATGCAGGAGTATGTGTTCTTTTAGTATAAGATCACAGCTTGGCGCGTATGTGGCGTTCGGATCCGCACCGTCGCTGTGCCGACGCTTGGTGCCGGCGCGGAGCTCCGCGGAGAGACGGGGAAGCGTCGACAGTGCCAGTGCCAGTGCCAGTGCGTTTAAAAGACGGTCAAGGATTGCGTTGAAGGCTAAATCAACTTGTTCCTACTTCCGCAACGCTGCGTTCCGAGGGATAAAATCCTGGGAACGGTGAACAGTGCGCCAGTGCGCCAGTGCGCCAGTGCGCCAGTGCGCCAGTGCGGGTGCCGGGTGGTCTTCGCCCTGTAACTCACGCGCCACGCGCTGGAGCGCCTCCGCCCCACACACTGCTCCGGGCGGCGGCCGTATCCACCAACGGCCAACGACCCTGCCCACGTCAACTGCGTGTTGCCATACGGCACAGCACCGGCGGGCTATGGTACTGCCACACCCGCGCCTGTGAGGAGCCAACCCGCCCGCCAACCCGTTGCCCTAGCATCCCACATGCCTTGCCCTGAAGCGTCTCCACCATACGGTACCATGGCCCCATCCTGCGCTGGACAGGCGCCTGGGGGCTAGGGCAGGCTGTTCCGTGCCCCACGCCACACGCCTACAGCGTCACGCCCGCCAGCTGCTGTACGGTGGCGCGCCCCGAGGCCAGTAGGGTCTCCAACAGCGCAGCGGCGGCGGACTGCTTGGCCTCCTGCTTGGAGCGGCACTCCTGTTTGGGGACATGGCGGGAGGGGAACGGAAGCAAGAAGGCCGTGACAGAGTTGTTGCGTTGCTAGCGGGGCATGGCGGGGGCGGGGGGCTGTGATTGGGGCGTGGGCAACGATACACATGGTACTGGTGCACGGCCCTTGAACCCTTACCACGTCGCTCAACCCCAGGGTGTGCCAGCAGGCCGCCAGAGCATTTGACAAAGGACCCTAACTACCCTCTGCCTGGCGTCCATAAGGCCCCGAGTTGCGCCTTTCCGCGCGCCCGGCGGTTGCCTTCTGCCAACCGCTTGCGTTCTAGCCATGCAGCCTGTTCTTTCCCTCGAAAACCCAAACCAACAATCTTGTGATGTGCAGGCAGGCCACATATGCAGGACCGCTACCACCTGACCAGCTCCACGATGCCCCGCCCAGCTACTGCCAGCTACCGCCAGCTACCCCCAGCTACCCACCGGCCCGTCCGCAAACGCGAAGGCGTTGCCGTACGCATCCATCAGCGCGTAGCGGAAGCGGAAGGGGCCCGCGTTGGAAGGTGGAGGCAGCTCCGTGGGCGATACCTGTGTGGGACACGTGGCAGCGGGTGTGTGTGTGTGCGGGCGTGGCAGCGGGCGGGTGTGCCGTACGCACCCGACAAGCCGTGATTGTGTTGAATCGGTGCTTGCAATGCGTCCGCCTCTTCGCATGCAGTGTACGGCGGCGCAGAACTCTTGAGTACTCGGCGCGCCACAGGTGCGGGTGCCACGTACGCTTGTCAACGGCAGCCCCCGGACAGCAGGCAACAGTACGAATGCCTCACCGCCGCCGCAAAGCGGCATCGCGCGGACTCTGGAAGGCAATGATGGACCATGGGAACCCCTACCACGGCCGCCGCCACAGCCACACCACCGCGGACCCACCGTCAGGCGCGACTTCATCGCGTACTCCTGCAGCAGCATGACCACCGTCTTGCTGCGCGCCCCGGACAGCGGCTGCCGGTGCAGCGCCTGCATCATGGCCTGAGTCCTGTGGGGGAAAATCGGGAGAGTTTCATGTTGTTCAGACACAGTGATTAACCGCGCATGGTCTGTGTTCAAAGCCATGGCGATGATGTTGCATGCCTACGTAGGGTGTGCGTGCCGGGAGCCGTTGGGGAAGGAGGGTGAAGGGCGAGCGGGCCGGAGCAACAGGTAGCACGGCCTAGGCAGCAGTGGCTCTGTGGCTGGCACCGTTGGCCGGTATGGCCTGGGCAACGACAGTAGTAGGACGCGAAGTAGTAGTGTTAGATAGTATGGCAAGTAGTGCTCCTGTATGACCTGGGGGCCGTCGTTATGGAAGGAATGCAGGATACATACCACGTGCAGGTGGGAGCGGGATTCCGGCTTCAGCCGTACGACGAGGAACATTTAGGTGGAGCCGTCGCCGCTTGCCACAATATATCCTCGAAGGGCTGAAAGGGTCCTGATAGCAGAGACTATCAGTACCTACCTAGCCACCAATCGGCAGCCCAGCAACCAGTAAATCGCAGCTTGGCCTCAGCAACCTGCCATCACCTGCAACATCCCTCTGTAACAGCCCCGTCTCTTTTCTGACCGTCCCTTACACTCGTACCTCGGGAACAGGCCCGTGGCCATGATGGCGGCCGTCTGCTCCATCGCCGGCGTCGACGGCATCGCCCCGCCGCCAGCGCCCGCCGCTGCGCCGGCGGCAGCGCCGCCTCCGCCGCCGGCGCCACCCGCCGGCGGCGCCGCCATGAGCATCATCAGCAGTTCGGCGGGCTGTACGACGCCGCCCGCCAGCAGGGAGTCCAGGCAGGCGGCCGCCGCGTTGTGCTTGGCGTCCTTTTTGGAGCCGCCCGTGGCCGTGCCTGCGCGTCGGCACGTGGCAGAGCAGCACGTGGCAACACGGACCTCACACGTTTTGGCACATGCGTTTCCTACGTGGGCCGACCCGCACAGCCGCACAACGCTCGCGCCCACCTTGGGCGACCAGGTGGCCCCCGCCGTACAGCCGCACGTGGCACTGGAACATGGCGCCGTACGGCACCTCCTCCACCTGGGAAAGAGTGTAAATAATAACAAACACAAATACCGTTGAACACTCATAGAAGGATGCAAACGGTACTGCGGCGTGAGCACCGAATCTTTCGCCGTACGGGACACGTGGCCGAGCCGAAGCACGCGATGCAGGCGGGGCCCTCCCCGTACCGGTGTGAGCGTGTGACCCATGCGCAAGGCACTCACCTGGACACATGCATGTCAGTTGGCAGTGTGCAACTGACAGTTGCTGGCCTGGCATTGGTGCGGTGTGACTGTTGCACTCCCGGCCAGTCTGTTGCCGGCCGCCGCACAATGAACCGCATGCGCAGTGGTCCTCACTGCAACAAACTCCTGATTGTCACTCACCTGCGCCGCGAAGTTCTTCTTTTGGCAGGTCTCGTTGATGAGCATGAAGAACGGTTTGCCGTTGTAGGTTGCGGTTGTGGGGTTGGTCGCAACGTACTCCGCGAGCTGGGCCACAACCTACGAGGTGGCAAGCAGCCAGGCGGGCATGATATAGCATACCCAGAGTTGCCTTCCAAACCGCTTGCAAGCATACATACGGGACCGCAGGAGGAGGATGAGGCGGATAATCCACGCAAATCTGCCTCCCTCCTAACCCACGCGCCTACGGGCGCCTCACCCTGAACGCACGTGGCGGCAGGGTGCCAGGAACCTGCGCACCCCACGCCCGCTGCAGTGGCCCCCGGGTCTTCCCCCCGTATGCACACTGCCTGCACCCACCTGCGCCAGGCGGGGGCATGCGGCGGCGTCCACTGCTGGCATCCCTGGGCCCACGTGCACGGGGAGAGAAGGCAGCATGGCCGGTCCGCCCGCAGCAGCAGCGGCAGGAGAAGCAGCCGCAGCAGCAGGGAAGGCCGCGGCCGGGGCCGGGAAGGCAGGTGCCTGCGCCATGGGCTGAGGCACGGGCTGGGGCTCGATCTGGGGCGGAGCCTGCGGCTGGGCTAGGGGCTGGGGCAGGGGTTGCGGCAGGGGCTGGGCTGGGGGCTGAGGCAGGGGATGGGGCAGTGCGTGCGGCTGCACGGGGTACCCCAGGAGGTGCGGCTGCGGCAGCTGCTGCGGCAGGGGCGGCTGCGGTGGCTGCGGCGGCGGCTGGTGTTGCTGCACCTGCGCCGTGGGTTGGGGCGCTACTGCAGCTGGTGGTGCTGCTGCCGGTGCTGCTGGTAAGTGGTGAGGTAAGTCCCTCGCGGTGTGCGCAGCCCTTCAGTGTATGCAT
>VFQN01000844.1_pt1 | contig 54965 bp, 47 predicted proteins | sample 3512371 | NCBI WGS metagenome assembly VFQN01 (sample SAMN10412370, study PRJNA504923) | tailings metagenome | isolation source: Replicate 2 from Balatoc abandoned mine | place: Philippines: Itogon, Benguet | collected 2017-08-28
CGGCATGTTCAGCTTGATCGTCTCGAGGCCGCCGTCGACCTCGCGGGTGACGCTGACCGAGCTGCCGTCAGGCACGACCTTCGAGGCGAAGGTACCCTGCGGCCAGCCGAGCAGCGCCGCCAGCATCTGGCCGGTCTGGTTGCTGTCGTCGTCGATTGCTTGCTTGCCGAGAATGACGAGCCCGGGCTGCTCGGTCGCGACGATCGCCTTCAGCAGCTTGGCGACGGCGAGCGGCTCGACGATGTCCTCGCCGGTCTCGACGAGGATGCCGCGATCGGCACCCATGGCGAGCGCGGTGCGGATCGTCTCCTGCGCCTTCGCCGGCCCGATCGAGACCGCAACGATCTCGGTGGCGCTGCCCTTCTCCTTCAGGCGGATCGCTTCCTCGACCGCGATCTCGTCGAAGGGATTCATCGACATCTTCACGTTGGCGAGTTCGACGCCCGATCCGTCCGACTTGACCCTTATTTTGACGTTGTAGTCGACGACCCGCTTAACGGGCACCAGCACTTTCATAGATATAGCGCTCCCCAGACCTTGGAATTCGGCTCCAGAAACGGTAGCACGCGCGAGCGCGCCCGTGGTGGCTGCGCGGAACCGATCGCGCGATAGTTGCTATGCGGAACCGACCGAAGCCGCGCAGTCCAAACCCGCGCCAATTGCTTCGAAGTCTATTTCTCGCAGATGCGAAATAAGCCTAGGCGCCTTCATTTTGCAAGTCAATCGTGTGACAATTCGTGATTGGCGATGAATTGGCGCAGGTGCAGTGCGCGAGCGCGGTAAGGGGACGCCAGAACGTTGCATCGCGAGCGTGATGGCGGCTAAAGTCGGCGCGTCTCCGGTTCGCGCCAGCGCCGGCAGATCCCAACCGCACCGCAATCCAGGAGCCCTTCATGTCTGCATCACCTCCGCCAGCCGCACCGGCCGGCGGCAACGGCGCGCTTTCCGATGTGGTGGTGCTCGACCTGACGCAGATGCTCGCCGGCCCGTTCGTGACGATGATGCTCGCCGACCAGGGCGCCGAGGTGATCAAGATCGAGCCGCCGGGCGGTGATGCAACTCGTCTATTCGGGCCGTTCATGAGCGGGCAGACGCCCGTGAAGGAGGGCGGCTATGGCGGCTATTTCGGATCGACCAATCGCAACAAGCGCTCGATCGTCATCGATCTCAAGACGGACGAGGGACGCGATGTTCTGAAGCGCCTGGTCGCCAAGGCCGACGTTCTGGTCGAGAATTTCCGGGCTGGGGTGATGGAGCGGCTCGGCATCGGCTACGAGACGTTGGCTGCGATCAACCCGCGCCTCGTCTACGGCACCATCCGCGGCTTCGGCGATCCGCGGTCGGGCCGGAGCCCCTATGCGTCGTGGCCAGCCTACGACATCGTCGCGCAGGCGATGGGCGGCATCATCGCCATCACCTCTCCCACACCGGGCGGACCGCCGACCAAGATCGGCCCCGGCGTCGGCGATCTCATCCCGGCGATGCAGTGCGCGTTCGGCATTCTCGCGGCTCTTCATCGGGCAAAGGCAAGCGGGCGCGGCCAGTTCGTCGACGTGGCCATGGTCGACGGCGTACTGGCGGCGTGCGAGCGGCCGGTGTTCCAGTATTCCTACGACGGCGTGTCGCCCGGCCCCGAAGGCAACAGCCATCCGTTGCTCTGCCCCTACGGCTTGTTCCCGGCAAAGGACGGCTGGGTGGCGATCGGCTGTCCGCACGACGAGTTCTGGCGGCTGCTGGTGCGCACGATCGGTAGGCCGGAGCTGGCCGAAGATGCGCGGTATACGCTGACCCGCGACCGTCTCGACCGTCGCGAGGAAGTCGAAGGGCTCGTGACCGCGTGGACGTCGGCGCGCACCAAGGCTGAGATCACCGAAGTGCTCGGCGGCAAGATCCCCTTCGGCCCCGTGCGCAGCTTCGACGAGATCTACGCCGACGAGCACACACGCTCGCGAGGTATGCTGGCCGAGGTCGAGCTGCCGGGTGTGACCGCGCGCAAGGTGCAGGTCGCGAATACGGCGGTGAAACTCTCGGAGACGCCCGGCGGTGTGCGATCGCGGGCACCATTGATCGGCGAGCACACCGAAGAGGTGCTCGCGCAGTTCGGTTTCGATGCCGCAGAGATCACGCGGCTCAAGAGCGCGCGCGCGATCGTTTGAGCGCGTCGGTGCGCCGGCTCAGCGGACCGGCATGAACGTCTGCGGATTCGGGAAGTAGTTGTAGCCGTTGACGCGCCGCGCCGCGCCGGCGTCGCTCACACGGATGGCGGCTGCGCCTGCCGGAACGTAGATGCGCGACGGCTCGCGCACCCTGGCGGCGGCGACGCCGGGGCGCGGCTTGGCGGGCACGGCGGCCTGAGCTGCCTTCACGCGCTTGCGTGCCGTCTTCGTCGGGCGGGCCACATGATAACGCACGATCTTGCAGCGACCGGTAACGACGGCCTGTTGCACTTGCGCCTGGAATATGCGCGGATGCGCCCGCTCGCGTGCTGAAGCAAGTTGCACCAGGGTCGCGTCGTTCCGGCAGGAATATTCGACGACGAATCGGGCGGCATGAGCTGGGGAGGCAGCGAGTGTGGCGCCGAGGCCGATCCCGATTGCGATCGCTGCTGTACCGAATACACGCATGTGACCGTCTCCTTTTGCATCGGAGGTGCGCTGCGGTAGCGCCACAATAATCGATCGTCAATGCTCATCACGGCGCGGATCTAATGAACCTTCATCCGGCCCGCCGCGCCCGGGGATGAGCTGAATCATATACCTTGATCAGCCGCTCGCGGTCCACTTCAGTATAGACCTGGGTGGTCGACAGTGACGCGTGACCCAGCAGCTCCTGGATCTGCCGCAGATCGGCTCCCGAGGATAGGAGGTGGGTGGCGAACGAGTGGCGGAGCGCGTGCGGCGTCGCGGTTTCGGGGAGGCCGAGCGCACCGCGCAGGCGCTCCATCTGGAGCTGGATGATGCGGGGCGACAGCGGGCCACCCTTGGCACCGCGGAAGATCGCCTCGCCCTTTTCAATCGGGAACGGGCACAGCGCGAGGTAGCGCGCGACGGCCTGCTGGATCGCTGGAAGGATCGGGACCAGCCGCTCCTTGCCGCCCTTGCCGACGATGCGCAGCGCATCGCGGCCCGGCGTCGGGGCGTCCTCGAGCGCGAGGCCGAGCGCCTCCGAGATGCGCAGGCCGGCGCCGTAGAGCAGCATCAGCACGGCGAGGTCGCGGGCCTCGATCCAGTCGGCCTCGGCGGCGCCTCCTTCGGCCACGACGTCGATCGCCTTGGCGACGGTCAGCGGTTTCGGCAATCCGCGCGGCACGCGAGGGGCGCCGACCTTTAGGATCGCGTGGTTCTTGAGCGTCGCGCTCTGCTCGAGCCAGCGGAAGAACTGGCGCAGCGCCGACATCGTACGCGCCAGCGAGCGGTTCTCGACGCCTTGCGCGCGGCGGTAGGCGAGGAAGGCGCGGATCGCGCGGGCGTCGAGGCGGCGGATGTCGCCGAGACAGGGCGCGTGGCTGAGGCGGTGGGCAAGCCAGGCGCACAGCTGGCGCCAGTCGCGAGCATAGGCTTCGACCGTGAGGTCGCTGGCGTTGCGCTCATGACGGAGATAGTCCCGCCAGCGTTCGAGCGCCGCGTCGAGATCGGCCGATAGAGGTAGCTCGCCAGTTTCGTGCACGCCTTGAGCGCTCCGAGTAGACTACCGAGCGGTGGCCCGCTTCGGTTAACAAAGAGTTAATTTGGCACAGACAGTCTAGCGTCGCCGCGAATGTTCGCTGCTTTAAGGTCGATCAGCAATCAATCGAGTTTGGAGTTAAACGCGTCATGTCGGACCTGCTCCCATTCGCGGTACGCGTTCACGACATCAGCGTCGAAAAAGCCAAGTATCTCCGCTTCAACAAGGACTTTCGTGCCGATGGAGCGTTGATGTGCTCCTACGCGACTCTCATCGAGCACTTTGGCGGACTGATTGCTTTGGCGAAGGCAGAGAAACGGACCAGTAGCACCACCGTTTTCCGCTCGCTGCTTGAGGCGTTCGTGCAATTTAAGATTCTGTTCGATGACCGAAATTACTTGGACCATATGCTTGTCAAATATCACGAAGATTGGAGTGCGATACTGAAGAGGGCCAAGGACGGCAGTAATCCTATCTTGTACGAACTCGGGCAGGTCATTGGCTTGGAAGAGAGACTAGCCGAGTATCAGGCCGAGGTTGAGAGGTTCAAATCGCGTGGGATCAGGTCTCTAAAGATTCGCGAGCGATTCCAGCGTGCGGGGATGGATCACGAGTACACATCGGTCTACGCCGTCGTGAGCCGGGGCGCGCATAACGACCTCGAAGCGCTTAGAAAGCGTCACGCTGTGATGAGTAATGGGGACTATGGCCTGCATATCTATAGGACTGTGGTGCCGAGCGACTTCAGGACAGAACTACACGGAGGCATTAGCTTCTTGCTTACCGCTGGTTGGATGGTTCACGACTACCTGAAATCTGAGGCGAAGCCGCAGTTTGAAAGCCTCATTGGCGATCTTCAAACGGAACTTCGAGAGCCCCTTGCCTGAGCAACATACATGCGACGTGCTCATCGTCGGATCGGGGGCGGGCGGGTTCTCGGCAGCGATCACCGCGCGTCATCACGGTCTCGACGTGCTGATGGTCGAGAAGGAGCCGCTGTTCGGCGGCACGACCTGCTATTCGGCCGGCGTCATATGGATCCCGAACAGCGCGCAGGCCCGCGCCGCCGGCATCGACGACAGCGCAGACGCTGCGCTGACCTATCTCGAAAGCATCGCCGGCAATCGGCTCGATCGCGCACGGGCGACAGCGTTTCTCGCGGCCGCGCCGGAGATGCTTGCGTTCCTCGAAGCCAACACGCACGCGCGCTATGGCCTCGTCCCAACCTGGGCCGATTACGAGCCGGAGCTGCCCGGCGGTTCGAATGGCGGACGCTCGCTGGCGCCGGAACCGTTCGATGGCCGGCGCCTCGGCAAGCGCTTCGATCAGCTTCGCCCGCCGCTGCAATCGATGATGCTGATGGGCGGCATGATGGTCGGGCGCACCGACCTGCCGCACCTCTACAACATGCTGCGGGTCCCGCGCTCGGCATGGCACGCGATGGGCATGTTCGCGCGCTACGGTGTCGATCGGATCAACTGGAAGCGGGGTACGCGGCTCGCCAACGGTAACGCCTTGATCGCGGCGCTGGCGCTGACCGCGCAGGAGAAGGGCATTCCGCTATGGCTCGGCGCGCCCGTCGTGCGTCTCGTGGTCGAAGATGGCCGCGTGGGCGGCTCGATCGTGCAGCGCGACGGGCGTGAGACACATGTCGTCGCGCGACGTGGTGTGGTGCTGGCATCGGGCGGGTTTGCCGGCGACGACGCGTTGAAGGCGCGGCTCTACGGCCATGTCGCGGCGGGTCGTGAGCATCGCTCGTTGCCGCCGGCGACCAATAGCGGCGACGGCATCCGTCTCGCGACAGTACAAGGCGCCGGCTTTCACGACGACGTGCACCATGCGGCAGCATGGACGCCGGTGTCGCTGTTACCTCAGCCAGACGGTCCGCCGCTGCCGTTCCCGCATTTCCTCGATCGCGGCAAGCCCGGCTACATCTCCGTCGACCGGCGGGGGAAGCGTTTCGTCAACGAGGCGAAGTCGTACCACGTCTTCGTGCCGGCGATGATCGAGGCGTGCCGCGGCGACGAGCGCACCGAGTGCTGGAACATCTGCGATCACGCCGCGATCCGGCGCTGGGGGCTCGGCGCGGCGCCACCACGGCCGGGACGGCTCAAGCCCTATATCGAGAGCGGTTACGTCGTCAGCGCTGACACGCCGGAGGAACTGGCGCGGCGGATCGGTATCGACCCCGCAGGGCTGGCGGCGACGATCCGCGACTACAACGCTGGCGCGCGTCGCGGCGAGGATCCGCAGTTCGGACGCGGGACCGACGCCTATCAGCGCTTCAACGGTGCGCCGGGGCACGCGCCGAACCCTTGCGTGGCGCCGCTCGACCGGCCGCCCTACTACGCGGTGCGGCTGGTGCCCGGCGACATCGGCACCTTCGCGGGCCTCGCGACCGACGTCTCGGCCCGGGTGCTCGACCAGGAGGGTCGGGTCATCGACGGCCTCTATGCGGCCGGCAACGACATGGCGAGCGTCATGGGCGGAACGTATCCCGGCGCCGGGATCACGATCGGACCGGCGCTGACGTTCGGTTACGTCGCCGGGCGACATCTCGCGAAGAATTAGCGCTCCGTATCTATGGTCTGCCTATCGTCGGCCCTGGCAATTTGGGGCAGGTGTCCATGTTTTATTGGTAAAGAGCATGGAACATCGCATCCCGAATGTGATCTATTCCGAGCCACCGATATTACGGTGGAAGTTCTTGGCGTTCAAGGCCGCGGTCTGGGTGCTAGCTCTTGTTGTTCCATTCGTGTTTTATATTCTGAGCAAGCGTTTTGGAGACTTTAATGTCTTCGCCGGGAGCATTCTATGCTTGATCGTGGCGTTCTTTGCTGCGATCTGGTCGGAACGGCGCAAGCGACAGCTGAAGCGCCAGCGCAAAGTGGCCGAGCGCGTCGGCTGACCGCATAGCCACTACAACTGGCGCCCGCTTGCGATGCCCGCCCTCTGGGGGTATGTTGCGCCGCCGTAAGCCGAATTTTCGCCGCGCCCGTGCTTTAGGGTGCTGCTGTCCATTGCCGTCAGCCATCGCCGCGGCATCACCCGGTCCACTGTATGCCGACTTCCGCCACCGATCCGGTGATCGATCTCCCCCGTCTCGGCCGCCTCGATGGCGTCGCCGATGGCGCGCGCGTGGTCGTCGCGATGTCCGGGGGCGTCGACAGCTCGGTCGTGGCGGGCATGGTCAAGGCGGCCGGCTACGACGTCATCGGCATCACGCTCCAGCTCTATGATCACGGCGCCGCCACCGGCCGCAAGGGCGCCTGCTGCGCGGGGCAGGACATCCACGACGCGCGCCGCGTCGCCGAACACATCGGCATTCCCCACTACGTGCTCGACTACGAGGCACGTTTCCGCGAGGCCGTGATCGCGCCGTTCGCCGACAGCTACCTGGCTGGCGAGACGCCGATCCCGTGCGTCGCCTGCAACCAGAGCATCAAGTTCTCGAGCCTGCTCGACACGGCGCGCGAACTAGGCGCCGCGGCCATGATCACCGGCCACTACGTCGACCGTCGTGTCGTCGAGGGCCGCGCGGCGCTCTACCGTCCAGTCGACACGAGCCGCGACCAGAGCTATTTCCTGTTCGCGACAACGCAGGAAGAGCTTGATTTCCTGCACTTTCCGCTCGGATCGTTGAAGAAGAGTGAGGTTCGCGCGGCGGCGCGCGCGCTTGGTCTCGCGATCGCCGAGAAGGCCGACAGCCAGGACATCTGCTTCGTCCCGCAGGGCCGATACAGCGACATCATCGAGAAGCTGCGCCCCGAGGCGATCACGCCCGGCAACATTGTTCACGTCGACGGCCGCGTGCTCGGTCGCCACGACGGCATCGTCGGTTTCACGGTCGGTCAGCGTCGCGGCTTGGGCGTCACGGGGCGCGATCCGCTCTACGTCGTGCGCCTGGATGCCGCGCGCAACGAGGTCGTCGTCGGCCCTCGAGACTGCTTGCGTGTGCGTACGATTGTGCTTAAAGACGTCAATTGGCTCGGTGATCGGCGAGGGGCCGACGGGGAACAGGTCGACGTTCGGGTGCGCTCCTCGCAGGATCCCAAAACCGCTTTCGTTTCCCTCGAGGGCACTTCAGCGACAGTCGTTCTGGAAGACGGAGAGTACGGGGTGGCTCCGGGACAGGCGTGCGTCTTCTATTCGCGGGATCCGGCGGCGCGCGTGCTGGGCGGCGGATGGATCGCGGCCACCTCCTCCGAAATTACCGAAGTGACTGGGATGGACGCCGAGGATCTTGCCGGTGTTTCCGCCGGCGATTCCCGTGCGATGCGCGGATTGACGGCGAGCGGGTCGATGGGCGGTGCGCGGGGCACGCCGGCGGCGCGTTGAGCGAGGGTCGTTGGCGGACTCCAGTCCGTCGATTGCATGGTGCAGTGACGAGGAATAACGGCGATGTTGCGTTCTGAAAACGGGCACGAGGCGCGGCGGATGCAGAACAGGACGATGGAGCGGACGGTCGACGTCAGGATGGACGAGGCAATGGTCAGGAGTGCCTACCGGCGCTGGGCCCCCGTCTACGACAACACATTCGGCCGTTTCACCACCGAAGGGCGTCGCCACGCGGTCGAGTTCATCAACCAGCGCAGCGGCAGGGTGCTCGAGGTCGGCGTTGGCACCGGCCTATCGCTCCCCGAGTATCGCCGCGAACTCGAGATCGTCGGCATCGACCTGTCGCCCGAGATGCTCGACAAGGCGCGCGAGAAGGTCGACGAGGAGGGCCTGCGCAACGTCACCGGCCTTCACGAGATGGATGCCGGCGATCTGACGTTCCCGACCGGCTCGTTCGATACCGTAGTCGCCATGTACGTCATGACCGTGGTGCCGGACCCCGAGAAGGTGATGCGCGAGCTCGCGCGCGTGTGCAAGGTCGGCGGCGAGGTGATCCTGATCAATCACTTCAGCCAGGAGGAAGGCGTGCGCGGCTGGGTGGAGCGCCGCATGGCGCCGTTCGCCGACAAGCTCGGCTGGCACCCGGTGTTCGACGTCGACCGCGTCATGGTCTGCGACAACCTTAAACTGGTCGGCCGGCGCGCGCTGCGCCCGTGGGGCCTGTTCACGATGCTGCGGTTCGAGAAGACCCGCGAGATCGTGCCGCAGGTCCAGGCCGCGGAGTAGAACTTCGTTACTTTTTCGGTCGAGGCTGCGCCGAGGTGGGCGCAGGCCGACCTTCTATTGACAGCGTTGATGCCGCGCACCTATACCGGCGCCGGTATGGCGGGATAGCTCAGGTGGTTAGAGCGAAGGTCTCATAATCCTTAGGTCGGCGGTTCAAGTCCGCCTCCCGCTACCAAATCCATGACTTGCACGACGTTTCCAGAAATGGCGATCTCCGGCGACCAATCGCCCGCGTTGACCGTCGTTCACGATCGCGCGAGTCATGGCGGCTGTCGATTGCACTGAACGATCCCCCGCCCCAGGTGCTCTGTTGCGCAGCCACGCGCGGCGGTCCCATCGCAGGAGACGGGTCGATGCCCACGATCGAGGTCCTATTCAATATTTTCCTGGTCCTGATGGCGCCCTTTGCTTTCCACGCGCTCGTGACGAGAGCGAAATGGCCGGAGAGCGTGCTTTCGAAATTCCATCGCGCCGAGCCGCGGCTGGCCCCGGCCTCCAATCTGCTCCTCGTCATCCTCGGCTTCTTTGCGTTGGCCCAGCTTGCGGTCCAGTTCGGCTGGATGAGCGCGACGACGGCACAGCCGATCATCATCTTCTTCGGCCTTGCGATCCTGATGGCCTCGGTTGTCCTGATCGCACTGTGGATCGTTGCCATCCGCAAGGCCAACCGGATGACCGTGATCTAAACGCGCCGGCACCGGTCTGTGCACAACGTGCGTAAGCCGCGATCTGTATTTGCGATTGCCGCGAGCATATGACTCGCAGACAGGCCGAATCGTGTTAATAAGTCCTTGCACGCGTCTAGACCGATCCCCCCCATCTCACGGTCTTGGTGCTCGACTGCAAGGCAGTCATCGCAGTTGTAGCGTAGTATCGCAATCGACACCCGCCAGTGAACAGCTGGCGGGTGTTGTGTTTTGACGACCCCGATCCCGCAGGGATCGGCGCTGCCTTCATCTTGATCGTGCGTCCTGTTAAAGCGTTTTGCAGCGAACGAAGGCAGGCCGGCGGAGACCCATGGACAAGATCAATCAGCGGATCGCGACGGAGCTCAACGTCCGCGTCGATCAGGTGTCGGCGGCGGTGGAACTGCTCGGCGAGGGCGCGACCGTGCCGTTCATCGCCCGCTACCGCAAGGAGCGCACCGGCGGCCTCGACGACACGCAACTGCGCAAGCTTGACGAGCGGCTCGGCTATCTGCGCGAGCTGGAGGACCGTCGACGCACGGTGCTGAAGAGCATCGAGGATCAGGGCAAGATGACTCCGGCGCTGCTGGCATCGATCACGGGCGCCGAGACGAAGGTCGATCTCGAGGACCTCTACGCGCCGTACAAGCCGAAGCGGCGCACCAAGGCGCAGATCGCGCGTGAGGCCGGTCTCGAGCCGCTGCTCGATGCGTTGCTTGCGAACCCGTCGCTGGTGCCCGAGCAGGCCGCTGCCTCCTACGTCGACGCGGCGAAGGGCGTCGCCGATACGAAAGTGGCTCTCGATGGCGCGCGCGCCATCCTGATCGAGCGTGCGGGTGAGCGGGCGGCGCTTATCGGATCGCTGCGCGAGTGGCTGTGGGACGTGGGTGTCGTGACGTCGACGGTCGCCAAGGGCAAGGAAGCCGCGGGCGCCAAGTTTTCCGACTATTTCGACTTCAGCCAGAAGATCAAGGATCTGCCGTCGCATCGCGCGCTGGCACTGCTGCGCGGCCGCAACGAGGAGATCCTCGACCTCGCGCTCGATGCGCCGCCGGTCGCAGCAGGCGCGCTTCATCCGGCGGAATCGCGCATTCGTTCGGCGCTCGGCATCTCCGATCGCGGCCGGCCCGCTGATGCGTGGCTCTGCGATGGCGCGCGGCTCGCCTGGCGCGGGCGCATCGCCGTGTCGCTGACGATCGACCTGATGACGCGGCTCAAGGAGCGCGCCGACACTGACGCCATCACCGTCTTCTCGCGCAACCTCAAGGATCTGCTGCTCGCGGCACCCGCCGGGCCGCGCGCCGCGATGGGTCTCGATCCCGGCATCCGCACCGGCGTCAAGGTCGCCGTCGTGGATGCCACGGGCAAGGTGCTCGATACCGCGACCGTCTATCCGCACGAGCCACGCCGCGACTGGCAGGGTGCGCTCGCGACGCTCGGCGCACTCGTCGTCCGCCACAAGGTCGAGATCATCGCGATCGGCAACGGCACCGCGAGCCGCGAGACTGATAAGCTCGCTGCCGAGCTGATCGCCAAGCTGCCGGGCCAGAAGCCATCGAAGGTGATGGTGTCGGAAGCCGGCGCGTCGGTCTATTCGGCGTCGGAGCTGGCGGCGGCGGAGTTCCCCGATCTCGACGTGTCGCTGCGTGGCGCGGTGTCGATCGCGCGGCGACTGCAGGATCCGCTCGCCGAGCTCGTGAAGATCGATCCGAAGGCGATCGGCGTCGGCCAGTATCAGCACGACGTCGATCAAACAGGACTTGCGCGTTCGCTCGATGCCGTCGTCGAAGATTGCGTGAATTCGGTCGGTGTCGATCTCAACACCGCGTCGGCGCCACTGCTGTCGCGCGTGTCCGGCCTCAACCGCACGCTTGCCGACAACATCGTGACGTTCCGTAATGACGCGGGCGCCTTCAAGTCGCGCGCGGCGCTGAAGAAGGTGCCGCGCTTGGGCCCCAAGGCATTCGAGCAGGCGGCGGGCTTCCTTCGTATCCGCGACGCCAAGAACCCGCTCGACGGTTCCGCCGTCCATCCCGAGGCCTACGCGCTGGTCGAACGCATCGCTGCAGCGACCGGGCGTCCCCTCAAGGCGATGATCGGCGATCGCGACTTCCTGCGGAAGATCAAGCCCGCCGAGTTTGCCGATGCCGATTTCGGTGTGCCGACCATCGTCGACATCGTGACCGAGCTGGAGAAGCCCGGCCGCGATCCGCGCCCCGAGTTCAAGACCGCCGAGTTCCAGGAAGGCGTCGAGACTCTCAACGACCTGAAGTTGGGGATGCGTCTCGAAGGAGTCGTCACCAATGTCACCAACTTCGGCGCGTTCGTCGACATAGGCGTGCACCAGGATGGCCTCGTCCACATATCGGAGCTGGCCGACAAGTTTGTGAAGGATCCGCACGAGGTGGTGAAGGCCGGCGATATCGTGCAGGTGCGCGTCAAGGAAGTGGACATTGCCCGCAAGCGAATTGCCTTGACCATGAAATCGGGCGCGATCGACACAAGCGCGAGCCGGCAGCCGTCGGGCGCGGCGGCGGGGCCGCGCAATGCGCAATCACGGCCTCCGCAACCATCGCCATCACCCGCGGGCAAGGGCGCATCCGACAGCAGCGAAAGCGCGCTGGCGGCGGCACTGCGGCGCGCCCAGGAACGACGCTGAGCGCGGCGCCGAGCGCACCGTCGGGGGACTTAGGCGCATTTGGAACCTAATGTGGCCCAAATACTCGGGCAGCGTCTTTGCGAATCCCGGGCGAATCCTGGCATCCCTGTTTCATTCGATTGAGACGCCTGATCATTTGTTCACCTCAGGGAGCGTTCCGGCATTCATTCGACGGAGAGCGAGGCCATGCCCGAGCCGCATTTCACGACGCTGGACGACGACCTGCCACGTACCTTCCGGCGTGAGCGGGATGCGCGCGAACGCGAGGCCAAGGAACGTGAGGCGCGCGAACGCGACATGCGCGAGCCACCAGCGGTTCTGCGCGCTGCGCCGGCAGATGCGGCCGAGCGTCTGCCGCCCGATCCGGTCGCAACCGGTCCGCGGCTCGGCGAGCCAGTCACCGTCGCACGCCTCGACATTCCATTCGGTCATCTCGTCGCGTTCTTCGTCAAGGCGGTCTTCGCGGCGCTGCCGGCGCTCCTCCTGCTGACAGTGATCCTGTGGGGTGTCGGCGAGATGCTCCAGCGCACCTTCCCGTGGCTGGTCAAGATGCGCATCCTCATCCAATTCCCGGGATGAGCGCGGCGCCAAATGCGCGTCGCTCGATTTTGTTCCGAAGGTTCTCTGCGGTTTCGGGCACATTACTGTGTAGCAACGCTCGCGCGGTTGCACGGTTGTCTCCTCATGACGGACGAAACATGAGGAGACTAAAATGCGTAGTTTCATCCTAGCAGCGACCTTGCTCGGCATTGGGTTCGGACCCGCCTTCGCGCAGGTCCAAACGATTCCAACAGAGACTCCGCCGGCTGGTCAGGAGCGCTCGCAGGCCGAGTGTCTGGCCAACTTCAAGGTTGTCGACGCTGACGGCGATGGGGTGCTGAGCCTCGACGAGCAGACGGCTCGGCCGGACGTGGTTCCCACCCTGCTTGGCCTTTCGGGACCGATCACACAGGCTGAGTTCTTGACCTCGTGCACTGCGAACGTGCCCAAGGGTGGCTAAGCCGCACCTAGGCAATCGCCGGAACCCCGCGGCTGCGGTCGCGGGGGCTGGCCTTGCGCTTATGCTGGCCGTCTGAGAACGCGACCCGCAATCGCATCGAGCTTCGCGACCAGCTCCGGATCGCGCGCCTCAGGCGGCGTGATGATCGCGGTATCGAGCGCACGATCGGTGCCGTAGGGGCATGGCGGATGCTCGCGCGGGAAGTCGTGGGCGAGCCGCGTGACGATGCGCTGCGCTTTCTCCACGTTGGCCGACAGCACCTTGATAATGGACATGATGTCGACTTCGCGATGGTCGCTGTGCCAGCAGTCGTAGTCGGTGACCATGGCGAGCGTCGCGTAGCAGATCTCGGCTTCGCGGGCGAGCTTGGCTTCCGGCATGTTCGTCATGCCGATGACGTCGCAGCCCCATGAGCGGTAGAGATTGGATTCGGCGCGCGTCGAGAACTGCGGGCCTTCCATCGCCAGATACGTGCCGCCGCGCGTGAAGGGGACGCCCTCTGCCTTTGCCGCTGCCGTCAAAGCGTCGACGAGACCGGGGCTGACCGGATCGGCGACCGATACGTGCGCCACGCAGCCCGTCCCGAAGAACGATTTCTCGCGCGCGAACGTGCGGTCGATGAACTGGTCGACGATGACGAAGTGGCCGGGGGCGTAGGCTTCCTTGAGCGAGCCGCACGCCGATAGCGAGATGAGGTCGGTGACGCCGGCGCGCTTGAGGCAGTCGATGTTGGCGCGATAGTTGATGTCGGATGGCGGCACGCGATGGCCGCGCCCGTGACGTGGCAGGAAGCGCACGGGCAACCCGTCGACCTCGGCGAACAGGATCGCATCGGAGGGCACGCCCCACGGGCTCGCGATCAGCTCCCAGCGCTTGTTCTCGAAGGCGGGGAGATCGTAGAGCCCGCTGCCGCCGATGAAGCCGAGCACCGTGTCCGTCATCGACCTGCTCCCGATGTCACTGTCGAAACGCAAAACGGCAGCCGAGCGGCTGCCGCATCGCAATACCGTCGCTGGAGGCGACGCGCAACGCGCGCCAGCTAACCTCGGCGTTACTTGCAGAGCGTCGCGAACGCCTTGCACGAGGAGCCGAGGCCGCCCTTCTCGCACTTGTAGCGCACCTTGCTCACCTTGTAGCCCGGTGCGGTGCCGATCTTCTGGCCGCCTGCCATGAAGCTTGCCCAGCTACCCCAGTCGGTCGCCTGCAGGATCGCTTCCCATGCCTGGAATTTGGCGCCGTCCTCGGTTGTGTTGGTGCCCTGGGCGCCCTTGTTGACGCACTGCGCCGATGCCATCGATGCCATGCCGATCGACAGCGCCGCCGCCATGCCGGCAGCCGCGATCCCGTGACGAATGATGCCCATATCGCTTTCCCCTGTGTGAGTAGCGGGCCGTTCACTTCCGCACACCGCCGTCGCGGCCCGATTCGCGAAGTATAGCCGCGGCATCGTCGGCAGGCCGGTGCACGTGGGCAACAGGGCGTGGGCGATTACAGTGTGAACCCGCCGTCGACGAGGAAGGCTTGGCCGGTCGTGAACAGCGCCTCGTCGCTTGCGAGGTAGACGGCGATGGCGGCGATCTCCTCGGCGGTACCGAGGCGACCCATCGGCTGGCGGTCGATGAACATCTGGCGCACCTCGTCGATTGGCTTGCCCATCACTTGGGCCTGCGCGGCGATGCGCGCGTCGAGTGACGGCGACTGCACGGTGCCGGGGCAGATGGCGTTGCAGCGGATGCCTTTGCGGATGAAGTCGGCGGCGACGGACTTGGTGAGGCCGATGACCGCGGCCTTGGTGGCGCCGTAGACGTAGCGGTTGACGACGCCGCGTGGCGCGCCGGCCGCCGACGCGATGTTGACGATCGAGCCCTTGCCGCTCGCGAGCATCCCGGGAAGGAACGCCGAGATCGTGCGATGCATCGACTTCACGTTGATGTCGAACGAGAAGTCCCATTCGCCTTCCGAGCACTCGAGGATGGTGCCGGCGGCGACGAAGCCCGCCGCGTTGAACAGGATGTCGACGGGGCCGGTGTCCTTGGCGAGAGCGTTGACGGCGGCGGTGTCGCGGACGTCGAGCTTGTGGGTGGTGGCGATGCCTTCCTTCTTGAGCTGTTCGAGCAGGTCCGTGTTGATGTCGGTCGCGATGACGCGTGCGCCCTCTCGCGCGAAGGCGATTGCCGTGGCGCGTCCGATGCCTGCGCCCGATGCCGTGCAGAACGCGGTCTTGCCGCTCAAGCGTCCCGTCATGTGGTGCCCTCCCGTGTGGTGTTGATGGTTGTTGGTGAGCTTAGTGGGTTCGCGCGCGCGGTGGAACTGGTGCCATTTTTTGAGTGGCGCCGGTCGCCAACGCCTTCGGCTACTACCGCCGGCGCGGCCTTCTACTCGGTCGGATCCTCCAATGCGCTCTTCGAGCGCTCAATATCAGTGGCGGCCGAAGGCCGCGAGGTGTGAACGCCGACCGGCGAGGCAGTGCCGCGGCGCGTGTAGGCGAAGCCGTACGCGGCCACGGAAAGAAAGAAATAAAAAATTTACTCTAACAGGTGAGGCTGTACCTGACGCCGCAGGGGAGGACCACCCCATGAGGTTCATCGCCGTCATTCTGCTTCTGCTCGCTGGCAGCAAGATCGGCTACCAGGAGTACCTCTATCGGAGCGCGACCGCCGAGGTCATGGTCGCCACGTTCCGCGATCAGGCCGTCGCCGCCTGCCAGCGCGACACGACCGCTGCCGGTCTCGCCGATCGTACCGCCTGGGCGAACCCAACGCAGGTCTGGTTCGGCGTCGGCAATCCGCGCGCCGACGTCTCGGTCTGGCAGGTCGACCACGCGCGATGGGGCGAGCGGTACCGTACGCCGTTCCTGTTCGTCGCCCCGGGCAGCGCCCGCGGCTCCGCCGTCTGCGCCTACGACATCGGCGCGCGGCGCACCATGGTGCTGCCGCTCGGCCAATCCTGAAGCTGCCCGCGATCGAGACCTGACAACCCCGGCCCCATCCGCTACAACCGCCATCGAACCCTCAAACATTCAACGGGAGCGGCGCGATGGCGAAGGTGGCATTCATTGGTCTCGGCGTGATGGGCTATCCGATGGCCGGGCATTTGCTCAAGAAGGGCGGCCACGAGCTGACCGTCTACAATCGCAACGCCGCCAAGTCCGCCGCGTGGGTCAAGGAATACGGCGCCGGCAAGGCCGCGCCGACGCCGGCAGAGGCCGCCAAGGACGCCGAGTTCGTCTTCTCCTGCGTCGGCAATGATGAGGATCTGCGCGCGGTGACGCTCGGCAAGGACGGCGCCTTCTCGACGGTCCGGAAGGGTGCCGTATTCATCGACAACACGACGGTTTCGGCCAACATCGCGCGTGAGCTCTACGCGGCGGCGAAGGAGAAGGGCTTCGGCTTTCTCGATGCGCCGGTGTCGGGCGGTTCGGCCGGCGCGCAGAACGGCGTGCTGACGGTCATGGTCGGCGGCGACGCCGACGTGTTTGCCAAGGCCGAGCCGGTGATCGCCGCCTTCGCGCGCATGGTGACGCTGATCGGTGCGCCGGGCGCGGGCCAGCTGACCAAGATGGTCAACCAGATCTGCATCGCCGGCATCGTGCAGGGCCTCGCCGAAGGCATCCACTTCGCGCAGAAGTCAGGGCTCGACCTGCCGAAGGTGATGGAGACGATCTCCAAGGGTGCGGCCGGCTCCTGGCAGATGGACAACCGCTGGAAGACGATGGGCGACGCCAAGTACGATTACGGTTTCGCGGTCGACTGGATGCGCAAGGATCTCTCGATCGCCATCGAGGAAGCGCGGCGCAATGGCGCGACGCTGCCGGTGACGGCGCTGGTCGACCAGTTCTACGCCGAGGTGCAGCGCCTTGGCGGCAAGCGCTGGGACACGTCGAGCCTGCTCGCGAGGTTGAATCAGAAGTAGGAGCTATATTTTCCGGCGACGCGTACGCCTCCGGCTACACGCGCGCCGGCACTGCCTCTTGGTCGCGTCAAACAAGGCGCTCTTCGTGCGCGCCGAGGACTGGCAGCGCCTAGATCTGTGGCGGTCGAAGACCGCGAGGTGAGAACTCCGACCGGCGAGACAGTTCCGCGGCGCGTGTAGGCGTCGTGTCGAAGACGCGCCTCCGGCACGAAGCCGTACGCGACCGCGGCACTATAAAGGCGTCCCCGGCTTCGTGTCCTTGTCGAGGTTCTGCAGCCGGTCGCGGAATTTCTTGTACATGCGCTCGACGTAATCGAGGGCCTGGTCGACGTCCTGCTCGCTTGGGAGCTGGAACTTCTCGGCAGGCGGTCCAGGCGGCGGAGTGACGCCGGCGATTTCCTGGAGGCGCTTGACCTCGGCGCGCAGCGCGACGTTCTCGGCCCGCAGACGCGCGACCTCGGCGGCAAGCGTCTGCTCGCCCTCGGCGGTCTGGCAGGTGACGGCGCCGCCCGCGCCCGGACGGCACATGGCAACCGCGCCGGTCTGGGTATCGAGGCGGAGGAACCCGCCGTCGACCGGCTGCATCGTGAAGCGGCCAGGTGTGTCACGAGGCGCGTCGCGCATCTGTGCCGCGGCGGGGATCGTCGCGAGACCCACGAGGAGGGCCGACGCGATAAGGCGGGTGCGGGTGGTCATCGTCATCCGTCACTCCTCATGGAAAAGAGGGCCGCGCGGCATTGCAGCCGCTGCGGAAGACCGCATTTGTTACGTTATCAGATGATTGTGGCCGGCGGCGGCTTCAAGTGGTGCGGCACGATCATTCGTCGGTCAGGAAACGGCCGAGCACACCCCCGAGGATGGCGCCGAGGATCGGAGCGACCCAGAACACCCAGAGCTGCAGGATCGCGTTGGTGCCGGCGAAGACCGCGACGGCAAGGCTGCGGGCGGGATTGAGGCCGCCGCCGGACACCGGGATGGCGATCAGGTAGAGGCTGACGGTCGCAAGGCCGATGGCCAGCGGCGTAACGGTAGCGGCAGCGCGCCGCCCGCCCATCCCGACGACGACGAGCACGAGGACCGTGGTGGCGATGAACTCGACCGCGAATACCGCTGTCATGCCGAACGCGCTGCCGTAGCTGTTGGCGACGGAGGAGAGGCCGCCGCGAGGCGGTTGCGCCGCGCCGGCTACGACCAAGGCGAGAAGCGCGGCGGCAGCGAGCCCGCCGAGACATTGGCCGATGATCAGGACCGGCGCACGGCTCGAATCGAGGCGACCAGCGGCGATGAGCCCGAGCGTGACGGCGGGATTGAGATGGGCGCCGGATATCGGCCCGAACGCGGCCGTCATCGCGACGACGATGCCGCCGGCCGCCAGCGCTGCGCCGAGCGGTGCGACGCTGGCAGGCGCGAGCAGCAGGGTGCCGCACAGCGTCAGCACGAGCGCGAATGTGCCGGCGGCTTCGGCGGTGAGTTCGCGTGCACCCACGGGTAACCTCCTCGCTGGCGACGTCTCGGCTATCAGCGCACGCTTATCCGCTTCGCCGATGATCGAAAAGAGGCGTTTGCCCGGACGGTGGAAAAGCAAAACGCCCCGCATCGGGTCAAGATGCGGGGCGTTTAGGTGCAAGGTGCGCAGGCTCAGTTGGAGAGGCGCGCGATGCTCGCCGGCAGACGGTTCAGCACCACGACCGTCGTGCCGACGCCGACGCGTCGCGACAGATCGATCACGTGGCCATTGGTCATGCGGAAGCAGCCCGACGAGGTCGCCTGGCCGATCGTGCGGGCGTTGTCTGTGCCGTGGATGCGGTACAGCGAGTTGCCGAGATAAAGCGCCTTGGCGCCGAGCGGGTTGCGGACGCCGCCGGTCATCTTGAGCGGCAGGCGCGGATCGCGGCGGCGCATCTCCTCAGGCGGATGCCAATCCGGCCAGTTGGCGACGCGGCTGATGCGCTCCGTGCCGGTCCAGGTGAAGCCGATGCGGCCGACCGAGATCGGATAGAGCAGGGCGTGGCGGTTCGACTGCACGAGGTAGAGGCGGCGGCCGGCCGTATCGATGACGATCGTGCCCGGCGCATAGCTCGAGACGAAGGAGACAGGCTCCGGCGGCAGCGGCGAGACATCGGGGCGCGGGCCGCCGTCCATCAGCGCCTGGCCCTGCGGGCGTTCGGGCCTATCTTCGTCGTCGTCATAGTTCTGCTGATAGCGGTAGCTCGGGGTTCTGTACCCTGGCCGCTCCCACTCCATCCAGCCCCAGGACTGGGCGAAGGCCGGCGGCGCAAGCGTCCCGAGCATCGCCAGCGCCAACGCAAAACGCAACATTGTAATACTCCTTTTTGTTCGTGGCTTGCTCCGTGGAGCGCAGACGACACGTGTACCAACCAATGCGCCTGTGTCGAGTAACAATTGGTCCGACTCACGCGATGTTGACCCGACATCGCCGACTACCCGCCGATCGACGATCAATTGGCGACAAGAGGAGTGAATTGGGGGTAAATAGCGGCGAGCAAGACGTCTCAATCCACCTCGGGGATCACGGTATGGCAAATATCAACGCTGGGCCCTTCACCACGCGCCCCGAGATCGAAGGCACGTTCGGCGTCTGCGCGACGACGCACTGGATCGCGACCGCGGTTGGCATGTCGATCCTCGAGAAGGGCGGCAATGCCTTCGACGCGGGAGTGGCGGCGGCATTTACGCTGCAGGTGGTGGAGCCGCATCTGTGCGGCCCCGGCGGCGATGTGCCGGTGATCGTGTACGATACAAAGAAGGGCGTCCCGGAGGTCATCTGCGGGCAGGGGCCGGCACCGGCAGGCGCGACGATCGCGCATTATCGCGACCACCTCGGCCTCGACATCGTGCCGGGTACGGGCCTGCTCGCGACGTGCATTCCCGGCACGTTCGAGACCTTCATGCTGATCCTGCGTGACTACGGCACCATGCGGTTGCGTGACGTGCTGGAGCCGTCGATCGGCTATGCGCGGGGCGGCCATCCGATCGTCGAGCGTTGCTGTGCGACGATCGCGACGGTGAAGAAGCTGTTTCAGGAGCACTGGCCAACCTCTGCCGCCGTCTATCTCCCCGGCGGCGATGTACCCGCGCCCGGTACGCTGTTCCGCAATCCGACACACGCCGAGACGTACCAGCGCATCCTGCGCGAGGCCGAGGCCGGCGGCGGCAGTCGCGAAGCCGAAATCGAGCGGGCTCGGAAGGCCTGGAGCCACGGCTTTGTCGCCGAGGCGATCGACGAGTTCTGCCGCAACAACGAAGTGATGGACGTCAGCGGTCGCCGGCACAAGGGCGTGCTGACCGGTGCCGACATGGCGGGCTGGCTGCCGACGATCGAGGCGCCCGTCGCGCTTGACTATCACGGCTACACGCTGCTGAAGCCGGGTCCGTGGACGCAGGGGCCCGTGATGCTCCAGCAACTTGCGATCCTGAAAGGCTATGACCTCGACAAGCTCGACCCGACGAGCGCCGATTTCGTGCATCTGTGGATCGAGGCAGCGAAGCTCGCCTATGCCGACCGCGAGGCCTTCTACGGCGATCCCAAATTTGCCGACGTGCCCATGGAGACACTGCTCTCCGAACGCTACAACTCGGATCGCCGCCGCCAGATCGGCCAGTACGCGTCCATGGAGCAGCGGCCGGGCGTCATCGAGGGCTATAATGGCAAGGTGATCGTCAAGTCGACGGCGACTGAGCGCGGCAGTATCAGCGCTTCGGGCGCCGGCGAGCCGACGGTCGGCGCCATGGGGAACGCCAAGGGTGACACCGTCCACATCGACATCATTGATCAAGCCGGCAACATGTTTTCGGCGACACCGTCGGGCGGGTGGCTGCCGTCCTCGCCGGTGATCCCGGCGCTCGGCTGGCCGCTCGGCAGCCGCGCCCAGATGTTCTGGCTCGAAGAGGGCCTGCCGGGAAGCCTCGCGCCGGGCAAGCGTCCGCGTTCGACGCTGTCGGTCGGCATGGCGCTGAAGGAGGGCAAGCCGTACATGGTGTGGGGCACGCCCGGCGGCGACCAGCAGGACCAGTGGAGCGCGCAGTTTTTCCTTCGCCACGTCCACGCTGGCATGAGTATGCAGCAGGCGATCGACGCGCCCGCGTGGCACATCGAGCATTTCCCGGCGTCGTTCTGGCCGCGCGCGGCGCGACCTGGCGTGGTCGTGGTCGAGAACCGTCTGCCGGCGGCGACGATCAAGGAGCTCGAACGTCGCGGACACAAGGTCGAGGTCGGCCCGGACTGGTCGGAAGGCCGTCTGACGGCGGCCTCCCAGGTCGGTCCACGCCGCCGCGCCGCCGCCAATCCGCGCGGGATGCAAGGCTACGCCGCGGGGAGGTGAGCGGCGACGGCCAGCGAGCGCATTGGGCTGCGCGATCGAGATTTTCGTTCGAGGGCTTTCAGTACCAGGGCCGTCTTTATTGTCGTGATTGGGCCGTGCCGCGATGCTGAGCGGACTGTACCGATTGCTCGAGCGCATCGAGCGCAAGGCCGGGTATCTCCGCGGCAAGGGCTTCAGCGGTCGCACCGCCGCGGACGAGGCGCGCTGGGCCCATGATCTGCTCGGCGCACCGCCGAAGCTCGCCATCGACATCGGCGCCAATGTCGGCCACTACACAGCCGAGCTTCGCCGCCGCACACCTGATGTCGAGATCCACGTCTTCGAGCCGGCGGCGCGCAACGTCGAGATCCTGAAGGCCCGCTTCTCGGGCGACACGGCGATCACCATCGTGCCGTCGGCCGTGTCGAACGTCGCGGGCGAAGCGACGCTCTATTCGAATGCGCCCGGCTCTCCACTCGCCAGTCTCACGCGGCGCGACCTCGACCACATCGGCCTCCCGTTCGACACCGAGGAAACGGTTGGGGTGCTCCGGTTCGAGGACTATTGGCGCGACCGGCTGGGCAGCAGGCCACTCGATCTTGTGAAGCTCGACGTGGAGGGCCACGAGCTGGCAGCCCTGGAGGGGTTCGAGGCCGCCATCGACCACGTGAGAGTGGTGCAGTTCGAGTTTGGCGGCTGCAACATCGATACCCGCACGTACTTTCGCGACTTCTGGCGGTTCTTCAGCGACAGGTCGTTCGACCTCTATCGCATCACGCCGCTGGGGTACGAGTTTCTTCCAAAGTACAACGAGGCCGACGAGTATTTCTCGCTGAGCAATTTCATTGCGGTGAAGCAGATGGCTTGAGCGACGAACCCGTGCGCTGGCGGTTCAGTGGACCGCGCGGAGGCGCGTTCACGATTCGGCGGCGCGATGAAGTGGCAATGGATCGAAAGCTGTGGAGAACTTCCGTCGGATGACATTCGATCGACTGTCGATCCAATAAGATTATTGACTGGTGAAGCGCCATGCGGGGTGTCGCGCGGGGGCATTTCCTTGACGGCTGTGTATTTCAATCAGGCGGCATCGCAGACCGCCGGACATAGCGATCATCTCGAATCCATCGTGGTTCTGAGAGGCGTTGCCGCACTGGCGGTGGCGTTCTTTCATTTCACTCACTTCGCAACGAGTCCGCTTAGATCCATCGGCGTATACGGCACGCTGGGTGTCCCGATGTTCTTCGTAATATCGGGCTTCGTGATCCTGCTGTCGCTGGCCAGAAGTGACTTCCGGTCGCTGCGCGACGCACCGATCTTCTTGTCGCGGCGCCTGTTGCGCCTGGAGCCGGCCTACCTGTGCACGGTCTTCCTGACTGTGGCCCTGCTATTCCTGGCCGCACCGATCAATGGTCTCTCGGTTTCGGACAGCGTCCTGAAGAGCGTGCCATGGCACTTGGCGTACCTCGTTCCGTGGACGAGCTACGATTGGATCAATCCTGTTTTCTGGTCATTGGCGATCGAGTTTCAGTTCTATCTCGCCGTGCTGTTGCTGGCGCCCCAGCTCCTCTTTAGAGATGCGTGGCGAATGAGGGGCACGCTCGCCATTGTTGCCTTGCTGTCGCTGGTGTCGAGCGACTATCGGCTTGTGGTCTTCCATCTGCCCCTGTTCGGCATAGGCATTGTTGGGGCTCTATTCTACGTCGGCCGGCTTGGACGGGCCGAAACAGTCGCATGGATCCTGGTCTTCGTGCTCGGCGGCAGCATCAACTTCACTTGGCTGCCACTGGCGGTCGGTGTGGTGACCTGCATCGCGTTTTTCGTTCCGCTGCGGACTTCCCTGCCGATCCTGTCGGCGGCAGGCGTCATGTCCTATTCGATTTACCTGCTCCACGTGCCGATAGGCGTCAAAGTCATTTATCTGCTTGGTCGCCTTCCGAATAGCACGGTCGCGCACATCGCCACGCTGACGGCTGCCTTCTCTGTGACTTTCGCGGCGTCGTATGTGATGTGGCGATGGCTCGAGCGGCCGAGTCTTTTGCTCGCTAAGAGTATTCAGTATCGGCCGCGCACGACGCAGGCCGGCGCCGCCAGTTGACCCGGAGCAGCCGGGCGATGTGTTCCGGAGATCGAGGAGCGGGATGGTGGGCAGTACAGGGATCGAACCTGTGACCCCTACCATGTCAAGGTAGTGCTCTACCGCTGAGCTAACTGCCCATCCCGTGGGTGTCCGCGCGGGTCCGGCGAACACCGACGCTCTCTACCCCATGCGCCACGGGGGAGCAAGGATCGACTTCGGGGCGACCACGTGAAAATTGCCGTTGTTCGCCAGCGCAGCGGAAATGGCGCGGGGCGCCGCCCCTCAGTGACCCTCGAAGGCCATCAGCGCCTCGCACCGCACGCCCATCGCCTGGAGGCGCTTCAGCCCGCCCAAGTCGGGGAGATCGATCACGAATGCGACGCCGACGATCTCGCCGCCCGAGCGCTGGACGAGCTTCGCCGCCGCCTCCGCCGTACCGCCGGTCGCGACGAGGTCGTCGACGATAAGGATACGGGCGCCGGGCCGGATCGCATCCTCGTGGATCTCGATGATGTCGATTCCGTATTCGAGCGTGTACTCCTGCCCGATCGTCTTCCAGGGCAGCTTGCCCTTCTTGCGGATCGGCACGAAGCCGCAGCCGAGGCGGTCCGCGATCGCGCCGCCGAGGATGAACCCGCGCGCTTCGATTCCCGCGACCGCGTCGATCGGCTCGCCCCGCCACGGCTCGGCCATGCGCACGATCGTCGCCTTGAAACCCTGCGCGTCGCCGAACAGCGTGGTGACATCGCGAAACAGGATGCCGGGCTTAGGGTAGTCGGGGATGGTGCGGATCAGTTTCTTGAGATCGGCCACGCGGCGGCGCTCCTGGCTTTGGGGAATGCACCACCATACCAGCGTCGGAGAATGAATTTTTTATTTCCGCGGACGCGTACGGCGTCGTGCTGGAAGCACGCCTCTGGCGTGACGCCTACACGCGCCGCGGCTGCCGCCTCGCGGTCGCGATTTCACCGCGCGCTCTTCGAGCGCTACCGAACCAGTGACACTGTGATAGGTGGCGGCCGAAGGCCGCGAGGGGAGTCTGCCAACCGGCGAGGCAGTGGCGCGGCGGCAGTAGGCGAAGCCGTTGCCGACCGCGCAAAACAAAAACTAGCCGAAGGCGTACGCGTACGCGTCCGCGGAAAGCGAAAGCTCACGCCGCAGGCGTGGGAGCGCTCGCCTTCTCGATCTCGCGCTTGAGGCGACGGCAGCGATCGGAGAGCTCCGTCGGCTTCGCCTTCAGCAGGAATGCATCGAGGCCGCCGCGATGCTCGATGGTCTTGAGCGCATTAGCGCTGACCCGGATGCGGACCTTGCGGCGCAGGACGTCGCTCAGCAGCGTCACGTCGCACAGGTTCGGGCGGAACACCCGGCGGGTGCTGTTCAGCGCATGGCTGCGCAGGTTTCCGGACATCGGCAGCTTGCCGGTCAGCTCACAGCGCCTGGTCATCTCGTGCTCCTTGGCGCCGATCGGGGCGCCAGCCCCTGCCGGCCGCCACCATGCGCGCTCCAGAATGAAAGAAGGCCCCGACGCAGGCCCCGAAGGGGCGGCGCAGCGGAGCGCATGGCGGTTCTATAGAGGCGGGGTTGACATCACGTCAAGCCGAAAGGCATAACCCAAGCGCGGCGGCCCCTGACCAGATCCGGTCTCCTCGGCCGTCCGCTTTCCCGAGCCCGCCGCGTGCGGGCTGAATATTTGGCGGAGCGTAGCGCAGCCTGGTAGCGCACTTGCTTCGGGAGCAAGGGGTCGGGAGTTCGAATCTCCCCGCTCCGACCAAATCTCTAGCCAACCCCAGACGGTTGAGTGAACGACCTCCAGCGTCCGCCCACGGCGCTCAATCCGCTGCGACCTGCTGCCGCGCGTCGCTACCCCGAAACACGATGAACGCGAGCGCCAGCAGCGCCAGGATCTTCACGCCTTCGAGGCCGGCGAAGGCCATATGCAACTGACGAGGGTCCAGGAGGGGCAATTTCGGGATGAGTCCAGCGCTGCCCTGGAAGCCGGGAAGGATCCAGGCTGCCTCGAGCGCGAGCGAGATTGCGGCGATCGCTAGCAGCACCCAGCGCGCCGGGCTTGCTCTCAACGAGATCAATACCAGGGCCAGCATGACAGCCAATCCGGCCTCGGCGGCGTGGGCCCACGCGAACGTGACGACCGAGATCGCGAGCGAAAGCGCGCCGTCGATCGGCCCGGCCTTGAATTTCGCGGGCGTCGCGATGAAGGAGACGCCGAGAACGAGCCCCACCCACAACAGCGGCAATGCAGTCGCAATGAATTCGAGCGTGCTGCGGGGACGTGGCGACATGGCATGGACCTCAGTGGGCGAGAGTGACTGAGAGCTGCGCATTCAGCAGCGCATCGAGGCCGAGGGCGATGACCGTCGAGATGGCTACGACACCGGTCGCGAGCGTGAGACTCGCAACCACGAGGCAGAGCCAGCGTCCCGCGCGACGTCCCTGGCCGTCGTCGGTTTCGTCTGCGACAGTAGTGAGCCAATCGGCGCAGCGATTGATCGCACGCAAGAGCATGGGCATTCCAACTCACAGGATACGCGCCGCGCCGGCAGCAGACATTTCATTGCTGGCACGGTCAACAATGTAAGATGCCGCACCGCCTTCCAGGTGATCTCGCGGCATCTCGCGCGCTGGGGACCTAGCCGATGGATATGCTAGCCTTGTGAAATCCGGGCGCGGGATCCAAAATTTGCATGGTCTTGCGTGCAATCGGCCTCAACGGGGAGAGAAGCCTGATGGAAGACTTGTGGCGCAATCCGGCGACCGAAATCGCAGCTCTCGTGAAGGCCCGGAAGGTCTCCGCTCTCGAAGCGACCGAGAGCGCGCTGGCGCGGCTCGCGAGCGTCAATCCGGCCATCAATGCGGTGGTCGCCGAATTCCCTGAGGAGGCTCGCGCCGAAGCCCGGGCGATCGATGCGGCGATCGCGCGTGGAGAGGCGGTGGGGCCGCTCGCCGGTGTGCCGATCACCGTCAAGATCAACGTCGACCAGGCCGGCCACGTCACGACCAACGGCCTCAAGACCCAGCGCGACCTGAAGGCGACCATCGACAATCCGGTCGTCGCGAACCTGCGCAAGGCCGGTGCCGTCATCATCGGGCGCACGAACACGCCCGCGTTCTCGCTGCGCTGGTTCACGCGCAACGGCATCCACGGCGCGACGCGCAATCCTTGGAACCCCGCCATCACGCCGGGCGGCTCGTCGGGCGGCGCGGGCGCGGCGGTCGCGGCGGGCATCGGCGCCATCGCGCACGGCACCGACATCGCGGGCTCGGTGCGCTATCCGGCATACGCCTGTGGCGTGCATGGCTTGCGCCCGTCGTTCGGGCGTATTCCGGCGGCGAACTTCAGCGGCAAGGACCGCCACATCGGGCCGCAGCTCATGGCGGTCTCGGGGCCGCTGGCGCGCACGATCGCCGATGTGGGGCTCGCGTTCCATGCGATGGCGGCAGGCGACGAGCGTGATCCGTGGTGGCTGCCGGTGCCGCTGGATCTCGGCGAGGCGCCGAAGCGCGCGGCCTTGTGCATTGCGCCCGACGGGTTGAAGACGTCACCCGAGGTGGTCGCGGCGCTGCGTGACGCGGCGACCCGGCTGAAGGACGCCGGCTGGGAAATCGTCGAATGCGAGACGCCTCCGCTGCGCCGCCCGGTCGAGCTGCAACTCATGCTGTGGCTTGCGGATTACCACCGCGTCGGTGGTCAGGCGGCGAGCGAAGAGGGTGATCCCGACGCCAACTTCGTCTTCGCCCGAATGCAGGAGATGTGCCCCGCGCCAGGGATCAATGAGCTGATGGACGCCCTGCAGGAGCGTGTCGGCTTGATGCGGCAGTGGAAGCTGTTCCTGAAGGACTATCCGGTGCTGCTCTGCCCGGTGTCGGCGGAGCCACCGTTCCCCGATCATCTCGACGTGCAATCACCGGCGGCGTTCAAGCGCGTGTGGGACGCGCAGATGCCGCAGATCGGCGTGCCGTTCATGGGCCTGCCCGGCCTGACGGTGAGCACCGGCGTCAACGGGCGGACGCCGATCGGCGTCATGCTCGTCGCCTCTCACTTCCGCGAGGATCTGCTGCTCCTCGCCGGCGCGGACATCGAGCGCGGCGGGACGCCGCCGACGCCGATCGATCCGGCATGAATCGCGGCGACCGGCCCGCCTAAGCCTCCCGCTTGATGGGCGCGCCGAGTAGCGCGACCTCCTTCTCGTGGCGGTACATCTCGACCTGCTGCTCCAGCCGGTCGATGTCCTTGAAGAGGCGGTCGCCGGCGAGCTGAAGCAGGAAGAGGCCGAACTTGGGGCTTTGGAAGTAGAGCAGCTTGACCTGCTCATAGGTGACCTCGAGCACGTGTGCGGTGGCCGTGCATTCGAGCGACTGCGTGCGGGTGCGCGCCGGTGCGATAAGGCCGAGCTCGCCGGTCAGCTCGCCTTTGCCGATGTCCTTGCCGAGCCCCACGACGCGGAACGTGCCCGAGACGATGAAGGCCATCCTGTCGGCGGTGTCGCCCTTGCGGTACAGGAACTCGCCGGGCCGCAGCGTGCGCGGCGTCGCGATCGACTTGAGCCAGTCAACATCGAAACCGTTGCTGCTCGCGTGCTCGACCTTGCGAAGCAGCGCGATGATCTGGAACAGGCGGAAGCTGTTGAGCGGCAGCAGGATGGCGTGGAGCAGCATGATCGGGTAGGCGCCGCTCAAATAGCCGTAGGCAATGAAGAAGAGATTGCTGACTATGCCCACGGCGCGCAGATGGACCATCGTGCGCATCGAGAAAGTCAGCAGAACCAGGAGCGCGGCGGCGTAGCCGATGATGTCGGTCGGGGTCACGGGAGTGCCTTTCTCGGCGGCGCCTGAATGGAGTGTTGGCGGCTGGGCCTGCAATCGAGGCCATTCTCCACATTTTTTGTGGTAAATGCCATCCGCTGGTGAAAGCGATATGTAATCCGAACCTGCTTTCATCTCCGCAAGTCAGGGCTCGCGCCGACGCGCGGCCGAGAGTGTGCGGATGATGGCCATCAGCAGAGCGCATTCGTATTCGGGCGAAGGGGAGAACCTCTCCCGGAAGGTCGCGTGGCGACCCGCGGTGAGCACTGCGGCTATCGTCGGCGCTCTCATCCTGGTGTCGACATTGTTCGGCATGGCGACACGCTTTGCCGGCCTGCTCGCGGTCATCTGGCCGACGAGTGCCGTGCTGCTCGGGGCGATGGTGCGCTGGCCGAGCCTTGCCTCGCCGATCGGCTGGGCGGTGACGGTGCTGGGGCTGCCGCTCGCGGACGTGGCAACCGGCAAGGGCATCGGCACGGCGCTTTGGTCTTCGGCGGGTGACCTCGCCGGCATTCTCACTGGCTACCTGCTGTTTCTGCGCCTCGATCCCGCCGACCGGCGCCTGCATCGGCCGACGTCGCTGCTGCATCTGGTCGTGATCGTCTTCATGGCGGCGGCCGTGGCGGGCCTCGTCGGCGTCCTCGCCAACCCGGTTCTCTCCGGGCGCAGCATGCTGAGCGGCTGGGGCGTCTGGCTCGCAAACGACCTCGTCGACTACATGGCGATCCTGCCCGTCATCCTGACGCTGCCGATTGGCGCGCTACGCCTGATCGAGCGGCGACGGAAGGGTGAGCGCCTGCGGCTCGAGCGGGACAGCATCGCGCCGCTGCTGGCGGTGGTGATCTCATGTGCCGGCGGCCTGTTCATCGGTGGTCCCGGCGCGATCGCGTTTCCGGTTCCGGCGCTGTTGTGGTGCGCGCTCACCTACAGCCTCTTCACGACTGCCGTGCTCATGCTGTTGTTCAGCATGTGGACGCTGGCGGCCATCTCGCTCGGCCACATCGTCGGGTTCATCGATCACGCGTCCCAGCATTCGCTGATGTCTATCCGCATCGGCGTCGCGCTGATCACGCTGGCGCCGATCACCGTCGCGAGCGTGATGGCGGCGCGCAGCGCCTTGCTGCGGTCGCTGCAGCATATGGCCACCCATGATCCCCTGACCGGGCTCCTCAACCGCCGCGCCTTCGCTGAGGAAGGTGCGACGCTGCTCGCCGGTGCAGCGCGGAGCCGCCGGCCGGTTGCGGCGATGATGCTCGACATCGACCATTTCAAGCGCATCAACGACACCTACGGCCACACCGCCGGCGACCATGTGCTCGCGTCGTTCGCGGCAACTTTGCGCAGGTGCCTGCGGGAAGGGGACGTCCTCGGGCGGCTCGGCGGCGAGGAGTTCGCGGTTCTGCTCGCAGGCTGCTCGAGGGAGGATGCGGAGGGGATCGCGGATCGCGTACGCGCCGCCTTCGCGGCGACCGCGGTGGACCTCAACGACGGCCGGCGCGTCGTCGCGACGGTCAGCATCGGTCTCGCCGCTTCGAAGGTGCCGCCCTATGGGGTCGAGCGGCTGCTCAACCAGGCAGACAAGGCTCTCTACGTGGCAAAGGCGGGGGGCCGCGACTGTGTTGCGCTCGCCGAGGTTCCCGTTGAGCGCGCTCCTCCGTCAGCACGCGTCTGAGCTACCCGCCGCGGGTAGCGAGTACTCTTGCCGCGCGCAGCCTGCCCTGCTTTAACCGTTGCCGATGGGGCGATCAGCCCCAATGCAACGATTGATGGAGGAAAGCCGTGGCCGCACTTCCTGGCACCATGACCGGCATCGTGCTCGACGGCAAAGGCGGCCCCGAGGTGCTGAAGCCCACCTCGATGCCACTGCCGCAGGCGGGCCACGGCCAGATCCTCGTCAAGGTCGCAGCTGCCGGGGTCAACCGCCCCGATGTTCAGCAGCGCATGGGCGCCTATCCGCCGCCGCCCGGCCATTCGCCGCTGCCGGGCCTCGAGATTGCGGGCGAGGTCGCGGCCGTCGGACCGCGTGTCGCGCGCTGGAAAGTCGGCGATACCGTCTGCGCCCTGGTCAACGGTGGTGGCTACGCCGAGTACTGCGTCGCCGAGGAGGTGCAGGCGCTCCCGGTGCCGATGGGCCTCTCGATGGCCGAAGCCGGCGGCCTGCCCGAGACCGCCTTCACGGTCTGGAATAACGTGTTCGAACGCGGCGCGCTCGAGGCCGGCGACTGGTTCCTCGTCCACGGCGGCACCAGCGGTATCGGCACCACGGCGATACAGCTCGCCAAGGCGTTCGGCGCGCGAGTGATCGCGACGGCTGGCAGCGCCGAGAAGTGCCAGGTCTGCCGCGACCTCGGCGCCGATGTAGCCATCAACTACAAGACCGAGGATTTCGTCGCGGCGATCAAGGAGGCGACCGGCGGCCACGGCGTCGACGTCACGCTCGACATGGTTGGCGGCGACTACACCGAGAAGAACATCGCCGCCGCCGCCGAGGACGGACGCATCGTCCAGATCGCGACTCTCGGAGGTCCAACGACGACGTTCACGCTTGCGCGTCTGATGATGAAGCGTTTGACGCTCACGGGCTCCACGCTGCGGCCACGCACACGCGAAGTGAAGGCGCGCTTCGCGCGCGCGCTGGAGAAGAAGGTATGGCCGCTGATCGCGTCGGGCCGCGTCAAGGTGATCATGGATTCGACGTATCCTCTCGCTCAGGCGGCCGACGCTCACCGGCGCATGGAGACGAGCCAGCACGTCGGCAAGATCGTGCTGACCGTCTAGCTTATTGCGAATAATGCCGACGCTCGCGACATCAACGGACAGAGTGCACTCCCCCCAGCGCCGAAGGCACGCCTTCGGCGCGAAGGTGGGGGAGGGCGAGGGAGGGGGGGATTGCAGAACAATAGCCGTAGGGCTTCCCCCCACCCCTAACCCCTCCCCACGTCGCGCGGGACGCGCGCCCTTGGCGCGACGGGGAGGGGGACTGAGAGGTCTGCATAATTGGAGTGCGCGCCCATGACCCTCGGGCGCTCGCTCGTCTACTTCGTCGTATTCTACGTCGTGACGGCGCTGTTCGTGGTGCTCGGAAGCTGGCTGTTCGTCGCGCCGCGCTCGTGGGCGATGAAAGGGCTGTCGATCCACGGCAGCACCTGCACTTGGCTGCTGCGCCTCATTTGCGGCACGCGGATGGAGGTGCGGGGCCGGGAGAAGCTGCCGCCCGGCGCCTGTCTCGTCGTCTCCAAGCACCAGTCGGCGTGGGACACCTTCGCGCTGATCCCGCTGTTCCACGACCCCGCGATCGTGCTCAAGGAAGAGCTCAAGTACATTCCGTTCTACGGCTGGTTCTGTCTCAAGTTCGAGCACATCCTGGTCAGCCGCGATCGAGCCAGCGCCGCGCTCAAGAAACTCGTCGCCGACGCCAAGGACCGCGCCGCCGAAGGGCGCGAGGTCTTCATCTTCCCCGAGGGGACGCGCCGGCCGCCGGGCGCCGAGCCCGACTACAAACCCGGCTACGTCGCGCTCTACGAAGGGCTCGGTCTGCCGTGCTATCCGCTGGCGCTCAACTCGGGCCTCTACTGGCCGCGCCGCAGTATCCTCCGCCACCCCGGTACGATCATTGTCGAGATCCTCGACCCGATCCCCGCCGGATTGCCGCGCAAGGAATTTCGAAAGATCCTGGAGGCACAGCTCGAAGCCGCGAGTGACCGCCTTCTCCAGGAAGCCGCCGCCGCGCTGGATGCCCCGCCGCTTCCGCCAAGTGCCATCGCACGACTTGCAGTTTTGTCCAAGGCGGCATGAGAACGTTAAGAGAACATTCTCATTGACGGAACGTTCCCGGAACACTATATTCAGCTCCCAGCCCGAGAACGGGAGCGCGCCGTCAATATGGCGACCGAACACACAGAAATGCCGGCGATTTCCCGCTTCGTGTGGGACGCGAAGTATCGCCTGAAGGCAGCCGACGGCGCGGCCCTCGAGGCGGATGTCGGCGAGACCTGGGCGCGGCTCGCGGCGGCCGGCGCCAGCGTCGAGAAGGTGCGCCACCGCAAGGTCTGGCAAAAGCGTTTCCTCGACGCGCTGAGCGGCTTCCAGTTCCTGCCGGCGGGCCGCATCTTCGCCGGCGCCGGATCGGCGCGCGACGTTACGCTCTTCAACTGCTTCGTGATGGGCCCGATCGCGGACGATCTCAGCTCCATCTTCGAGAACGTCAAGGAAGCTGCCCTCACCATGCAGAAGGGCGGCGGCATCGGTCACGACTTCTCGACGCTCAGGCCGGCCGGCGCGCTGGTGAAGAGCGTGGGTGCCGGCGCGTCGGGTCCAGTAAGCTTCATGGATGTGTGGGATTCCATGTGCCGGACCATCATGTCAGCCGGCCAGCGGCGCGGCGCGATGATGGCGACGATGCGCTGCGACCACCCGGACATCGAGACTTTCATCGACGCGAAGTCCAACGCGCAGCGGCTGCGCAACTTCAACCTCTCGGTTCTCGTCACCGATGCTTTCATGGCGGCGGTCGAGCGCGACGATACCTGGGCGCTGACCTTCGAAGGCACCGTCTACCGCACGGTCCGCGCGCGCGCGCTGTGGGACCGTATAATGCGGGCGACCTATGCCTACGCCGAACCGGGCGTGATCTTCATCGATCGCATCAACGCGATGAACAATCTCGCCTACTGCGAGGAGATCCGCGCGACCAATCCGTGCGGCGAGCAGCCATTGCCCGCTTATGGTGCCTGCCTCCTCGGTTCGATCAACCTCGCGGCACTGGTGCGCGACCCGTTCACGCCGGGCGCGCGGATCGACGAGGCGCGGCTCGAGGCGCTGGTACCGGTCGCGGTGCGGTTCCTCGACAATATGATCGACCTTTCGCACTACCCGCTCGCGGCGCAGCGCCACGAGGCCAAGGCCAAGCGCCGCATCGGCCTCGGCATCACCGGCCTCGCCGATGCACTGGCGATGTGCGGGCTCCGCTACGACGACGCGCGTGCGGTGGCGCAGGCCGAGCATTGGATGGGGATGATCACGACGCGCGCCTACGCCGCGAGCGCCGAGATCGCCGCCGAGAAGGGCACGTTCCCGCTCTACGACGCGGCCGCATTTCTCGCTGCGCCGAATGTGGCGCAGCTTCCCGAGGACGTGCGGCACGCGATCGCGCAGCACGGTATCCGAAACGGGTGTCTGATATCGATCGCGCCGACCGGCACCATCTCGCTGCTCGCCGGCAACGTATCGAGCGGCATAGAGCCGATCTTCGATCTCTCCTATACGCGCCGCGTGCGCGATGTCGGCGACAGCTATCGCGAGGAGGTCGTCGAGGACTATGCCTACCGTCGCTTCCGCGCGGCGTCCGGTGCCGGCGCAGCACTGCCGCCTGCCTTCGTGACCGCGATGGCGCTCGATCCGGCGGCGCATCTCGCGATGCAGGCGGCGCTGCAGCGCCGTGTCGACAGCGCCATCTCGAAGACAATTAACTGCCCAGTCGACATGCCGTTCGAGGCGTTCGAGAGCATCTACCGTCAGGCCTATGCGCTGGGCCTCAAGGGCTGCACCACCTATCGCCCCAATCCAACAACCGGCTCGGTGCTGGCGAGTGTGCCAGCGAGCGCTGCGCCTCCCGTCGCGGCCCCGGCGGATGTCGTCGAGCGCAGTGTCGTGCCGGCAGCGCGGACGGGCGACGTCGTCTACATGGCGCGGCCGCTCGAGCGCGACCCGGTGCTGCCGGGCTTCACCTACAAGCTCAAGTGGCAGGCGAGCGACCACGCGATCTATGTCACTATGAACGACATCGAGCGCGAGGGCCGCCGGCGTCCGTTCGAGATCTTCATCAACACCAAGAACCTCGAGCACTACGCGTGGACCGTCGCTCTCACGCGCATGATCAGCGCCGTGTTCCGTCGTGGCGGCGACGTGACCTTCGTCGTTGAGGAGCTGAAGGCGGTGTTCGATCCACAGGGTGGGCAGTGGATGGGCGGGCGCTACGTGCCGAGCCTGCTGGCGGCAATCGGGGAGGTGATAGAGGCACACATGATCCGCATCGGCTTTCTCGCGCCGAGCGAAGCGCGCTCCCCCGCACCGCAGCCTAAGGCGGCAGTACCTGGCGGCCCGCCGATGCCGGACGACGCTGGTGCGCAGCGGCTGTCGACCGCCGTGCGTCCCGCCGGAAACCGACGCCGATGCCCGAAATGTCAGGGCGATCAATTTCTTCCGCAGGAGGGCTGCAACGTCTGCCTGGACTGCGGGTACTCGACGTGCGGGTGAACGGGCGCGATGACATTGGACATGCAACAAATAGCATTGCGTGTGGCTGATTCGGCACAGTCATAAGCGATCGTTTACATATCCGCGTGATGAGGATTTTCGAACTTGAATAAAATGATTATACGACACACTTCTCCAGTAGCGTTGAGTGATCCTGTGCGTCGGGCGGCGGAACGTCTTGTTTGCGCTGAACTCAAGGCTCAGGACACTGATAGTTGAGGATGCGTCGGAAATGGCTGCGCGTCGCACAAGCAGTGCGGTGAGACGGACAAAGGGCCGGCAGGGTGCCGTATCCGGAGGTCCGTCGGTACGCTTGGCCGATGTTTCCGCCCTCGGCAGCCAGCAGACCTGGCGCGGAGCCTCCGGCACCCCGTACGTCCATACCGTGAGCAGCCTCCTGTTCTGCCGGGAGATGCCGGAAGCGACCTATCTTCTCGTGCATCGTGACGCGGAGGGGATCGCTCGCGTGCTGCGTGTCGGCTGCCTCGAGAACGAGGCTTGGTCGCTCAATCTCGCTCAAATCCGGCAGGTCGGTGCGGCTCTCGGTGCCAACGAGGTGCACATCCGCCCACAGGCGGGTCCGCCGGCTGAGCGCGCCCGCGTTGCTTTCGACATCGAGAATGCCCTGTCGGTTGGCGATCATATCGTCCGCGCCAACGCCGTGACCGGCAAAGAGCACCGGCCGGCCTGATCGACCCATCCATTCATTAGGAGTCAAGGCGGAATACGCGTTTCCGGCTCCGCGATCGCGCGGCTCGCTGCAATGCTGCGGAGGCCGAGCTGTCTACCTAAACGGCCGCGAGGTGGCGGTGCGCGGCCGCGTCGCGATTGGCGATCTCGCGGCGAATGTCCTCTACCTCGCGCTGGGCTGCTGCCATGCCGCGCGAGATGAGCGCATCGGCGGCCTGGAAGTCGAAAAGGCCGATGCCGGCGAGGCGCGGATTGATGATCACGTCGGGCGGATCGCCGGCGAGACGAGAGCGCGCAATGCGATCCTGCACGATGTTGAACGCGTCGACCATCACCGTCGAGATACCGGGGCCACTTTCAGGGCCGCCGAAGAGCTGGCGCTGGAGGAGTTTGCGGGCGCTGAAGCGGCTCGGCTTGGTCGACTCCGGCTCGCTGCCGATGTAGGCGTCGGGCGCGCCGTCCAGATCGGTGTAGCGGTGGCCGCGCCCACAGGCGTCGGCGTTGAGATTGACGGCGATCACATAGCGGGCGCCGAGTGCGCGACATACCGATGCCGGCACCGGATTGCAGAGCGCGCCGTCGAACATCCAGCGGTTGTTGATTTTGACCGGCTTGAAGATGCCGGGCAGCGCGTACGACGCGCGCATCGCCTCGACGAGGGGGCCGCGGGAGAGCCACGTCTCCTGACCCGTGCCGAATTCCGTTGCGACGGCTACGAAGCGGGTTGGCAGCTCCTCGATCTGGACGTTCTTCAGATGCCCTTCCAGCCGCTCGACAACGCGCTGGCCGGTGATGAGTCCTGAACCCGATAGATTGAAATCGAGATAGCCGAAGATCTTGCGCTTGGTCAGATCCCGGGCGAAGCCCTCGAGTTCGTCCAATCGTCCAGCCGCAAAACATCCGCCAACCACGGCACCGATCGACGTGCCGGCGATGATGTCGGGAACGATGCCGGCCTGGGCGAGAGCCCTGAGCACGCCGATGTGAGCCCATCCCCGCGCCGCGCCGCCGCCAAGTGCAATGCCAATCTTACCACTTGCCATGTCCGGACTCCTACGGCGACCGACCCGGCGAGCGCCTCGAGCCTCTAACCCTGTAACCGTACGTGCAAACCCTGTGCCGCGGACTGTCGCCCGGACCCCAGCCGTTTCCCAACCTGATGTGGAGTATAGTCGACCGACATTAAGGTTTACCTACAGACGGGTAGAGGCGGCGGCACCGGGGCTGCACGAGAGCGTGAGGGGTAACCATTGCTTAAACAACGGTTCCATCGGGATCGTTCCGTCGCCGGGCCTTCTTCGTTCGGCAGATCCGTGCTCGCCCCAGTCCGTGGAGGGCGACCGTCGCCACCTCCGCGCGCTGCCCGCGCAGAACCCTCGATCTTTCCGTCCGCGCGTGTACATTGCGCCGAAAGTGCGGGGTCGTTCAAAGCCTGCGCCGGAGTTGCGTTCAAACGGGGATCGGGAATGGCAGTCGAGAAGGACGAGGGCAGCTTCGACTATGTGATCGTGGGCGCGGGCTCGGCGGGTTGCGTGCTCGCCAACCGGCTGAGCGAGCAAGGTGGTGTGTCGGTGGCGCTGCTCGAAGCCGGCGGCAAGGACACCAATCCCTGGATCCACATCCCCGGCGGCTATTTCCGCACGATGTACAATCCCGACATCACCTGGCAGTACGCGGCGGGGCCCGAGCCGCACCTCGGCGGGCGGTACGTGCCGTGGCCGCGCGGACGCGTGCTCGGCGGCTCGAGTGCGATCAACGGCCTCCTCTATGTGCGCGGGCAGGCGCGCGACTACGACGTCTGGCGCCAGCTCGGCAACGTCGGCTGGTCGCACGAGGACGTGCTCCCTTACTTCAAGCGCTCCGAGAACCAGGAGCGCGGCGCCGACGACCTGCATGGCTCGGGCGGACCGCTGTCCGTCACCGACCGGCGGATGGACAACCCGCTCTGCACCGCTTTCGTGAAGGCCGCGGTCGAGGTCGGCATCCCGCCGACCGACGACTTCAACGGCAAGTCCCAGGAAGGCGCCGGCTTCTATCAGTATACGATCCGCGACGGACGTCGTGGCTCGACCGCCGTCACCTATCTGCGCGACGCCGCCAACCGGCCGAACCTGCGCGTCATCACAAACGCCGAGGTCGAAGCCATCGCGCTCGACGAGAAGCGCGCATCGGGCGTGCGCTATTCGGTCGGCGGCGAGAAGCGCTTCATCAAGGCACGGCGCGAGGTGCTGCTCTCGGCGGGTGCGATCGGCAGCCCGCAGATCCTCGAGCTTTCCGGCATCGGCCAGGGTGAGGTGCTGCAGAAGGTCGGTATTCCCGTGCGCCACGAGCTCAAGGGCGTCGGCGAGAACTTGCAGGACCACTACCAGGTGCGCTCGGTCTACGAGGTCACCGAGGCGCCCTTCAGTCTCAACGCGGTTTGGCACAGCTCGATGCTCCAGCTCAAGACGGGCATCGAGTACGCCTTCAGCCGCCGCGGCATCCTCGCCAACGGTGCCGCGGTCGCCGGCGTGTTCGCGAAATCGTCGCCCGAGCTCGACGAGCCCGACCTCCAGTTCCACTTCATTCCCTTTTCCGCCGACGCGCCGGGAAAGGGCCTGCACACCTTTCCCGGGATCTCGTCGACCATCTGCGTGCTGCGGCCCGACAGCCGCGGCCACCAGCACATCGTGTCAGCCGACCCCAAGCAGCATCCGTCCATCGTCGCCAACTATCTCCAAGCCGAGAGCGACCGCCGCGTCACGCTCGCTGGCCTCAAGCTCGCGCGACGCATCTCGGAGCAGCCGATGTTCAAGAAGTATGTGCGTCGTGAGGTGTTCCCCGGACCGGAGATCACGAGCGACGAGGATTTCATGAACTTCGCCGTCGAGAAGGGCACGACGGTCTTCCACCCCTGCGGCACCTGCAAGATGGGGAACGACCCGATGGCCGTGGTCGACAGCCGCCTGCGCGTGCGCGGCATCGGCGGCTTGCGCGTCGTCGATGCCTCGATCATGCCGAACCTGATCTCCGGCAATACCAACGCGCCGACGATCATGATCGCGGAGAAAGCGTCCGATATGATCAAGGTCGACGCGCGAACGGCGGCGGTGGCGTAGAGCTCGATCGGGTTCTCGAACAGCGCGCGACCGCTACTCCATCGGCACCTTCGTTTCCATGATCGGCGTGACGACGCCATCCACGTGATACTTGTGGCACGTCAGGCAGTCCTGCCGTGCCATCCCGCTGGTGTGGCAACCCTGGCACGTCTCCTTCTTCACCGCGCCGAAGTTGGACACGAAGGCGTGCGGATCGCCCTTTTCGTAGCTCTTGAGATAGGGCCGGCCCTTCTCGAGCTCGTGGCAGGTGAGGCATCCGTTGCGGCCCTCCATCAGGCCGAAGTGCGGCTCATGGGCGAACCGCGTGAAGCCGTTCCGCTTGCTCTGGACGGTCGCGGGCGTGAAGTTGACGACGCGCGCCTTGCCGCCCTGCACCTCGTCGACGCTGTGGCACTTCGTGCACGAACCCTGTGCGTCCTTGCCGGTGAGAGCATCGAACACGGCGGACGACGGGCTCTTGTCGCCCTTTGGCGCCATCGGCCCGGTCAGCGCGAGCCACGCATGGATGAATTTGTCCTTGTGGCCGGTCGGGCGATAGAAGATCGCGTGATCCTGCCGGTACCAGCCTCCGTACTCGGCCCAGCTCTCCGGATCGACCTTGCTCTCGATGCTGGCTTCCAGGGGCGCTCGCATCTGCGGACGCGTCGGTGAGGGCGTCGGCGCTGCGGCTGCCTCGCGTGTGCTCGCGCGCGGGCCGTCATCGCCGGCCGGCGTTGCCGAAGTCGCAGCCGCGGCACTGTCGGGCGCGGGGCCGCCGCTCGGAGACGGTTTGCGTCCGGTGCGCACGAGATCGGCGGCGCTCGCGCGCAGCTCGTCCGGTGTCGGGTTGAGGAGATCGTCGGTCTGATCGGCGGCTCTCGAGGGAGGCGGCGCGTCCGGCGCGGCGGCGGCCTTGGGGCTCGCGGGCTCCGGCTTGTCGGGCGCCGCCGCGGCGGGCGCAGTGGGTGCGGCCGTCGAAGCCGTCACGATCGGTGCTGCGGTCTCGGCAGTGTCGACGACTTCGCCCGACTTCGTCGTCGTCTTGGTGATCCAGCCGCCCGGTGCCGGATCGACCGGCGCGGGTCTGCCGGCGATCTCTGCGCCCAGGTTCGGCAGCCACGCCTGATGCGCACTCTGCACCACGTCGCGCGGAAGGCTCGCAGTGAGATCGGCGATAACGCCGGCACCGGGCTTGCCCGCGCCCATGCCGAGGTCGGCGAGAACATCCGAGGCGGTGCCGGAGATGAGCGCGTGGTAGAGCCGCTTGATCTCCCAGGCGAGCGCCGCGACCGCGCGAATCTGGGCGTCACTCGCCTTGCTGAGGTCCATCAGGTTCAGGCGATCGACCGTCTTGATCAGAGCGCGGCCACGGTCATTGCGCCCGATCATTACCTTCATGAACGGCGTCAGTCCCGCCTCCGACTCCGCGGGCCATTCCCCGACATCCGCCTTCTTGCGCTGGAGTGACTTGAGATCGAGACCGGGCAGCGTCAGGAACGCGATGCCCTTCGGGCCGCTCGCCCGATCCTTGCCGGTGATCTGGTCGAGATGGCATGAGGTGCACGTCTTCTCGAAAGGCGCCACCGACATGAATCGCCTGTCGGCGCCGCCGTCATGACAGCTCGAGCAGGTCTCGGGCACGCGCCGCGCGGGATCTTTCTTCGCTATCTCGGGGAAGTGCTTTCCGAAGTGGCCTTCGTGGTCGTAGATGAGGCGCGTGCGCCGCGCGAAAGGGTACTCGCCGAACTTCGGATGCTTGCCATCGAAGCTGTCGAACTTCACCACATGACACGAGCGGCACTGCTCGTTGGAAATCTTGGCAAGCTGAAAGCCGGCGCCCTGGTGCTCCTGGTGACAGGTCGCGCACGAGAGGCCGCCCTCGACCATGCCGTGCGTCGGAAAGGTGTTGTTCTGCACGCGGGCTGCGCGAGGCGTGCGCATCTGCGCGGCGACCTTGAGCAGCCGCTCGGTGCTCGCGTTGAGGACTTGCGGCGCGGCGCCGTGCGGGTTGAGCGCGGTGTCCGGCATCTTGTGGCAGGAGATGCAGGCGTTGCTGTCGGCGACCCGATCGCCTGCGACGAGGCCGTACAGCCAGCCGATCTTGCCGTTGCCGCTCTTGGTGTGACAGGTGCCGCAGTTCTCGATCGCGCTGTGCGCGCTGATCAGCGGCCCAGGCATGAGAAACCCCGTGCCTTTGGCGAGCACGAACGCGGCACCGATGCACAGCAGCGTCGCGATCGCGAGGACTTTGGCGACACGATCGCGCAGCGGCGCGGGCGCGCTGGTCACATCAGGCTCGGGCGATCGCGCCGGTCTCAAGATCCGAGGGCCCCACATCACCCGGACCCCGACGTGAAGGAGTAAACCACGATGCCGTGCAGCACCGACAGCACGAACAGCGAATAAGTGACGGGCACATGCACGAACAGCCAGCCGGTCGTCAGTCCGAGATAGACGCGCGCGAAATCGAGCCGATCCTTCTCGACGACCAGCTTGCGGATGGCGGCGAGCTTCTCCTGGTTACGCTGGTCGACATAGGGCGTGAGCTTGTCGATGTCGTCGGTCAGCCGCTTGAGCGGACGCTGCGAGCCGATGAGATGAGCCGACGAGTTGCGTGGCCGCTCGAGGAAGCCCTGCAGATGGTCGGAGTATAGATCCGCGATCCATGCATCGTGCGGTGGCGCCGGCAGACCGGCCGCCGCGGTGGACTGGAAAGTCATCGCGACGAGGTCGTCCACTTCGCGGGCGATCTCGCTGCGCCGCGCCGGAATGCGCTCGAGCGTCATGCGCTCATCGATGCCGTGCTTCGCCCTCAGCGCCCACGCGAGATAGGTGCCGAGAATGCCGCTCGCCGTCACCAGCACGAAGCCGATCCACAGCGCCCACTCGAATGCCGTGTCAGGCAGCGTGAAATTACAGTGTGAGACGAACGCAGCTATCAAGATGTAGCCGTTGAAGATGTGAAACTTCTTCCAGCGCGCGGACGACTTCGGCGTGAGCCGCTGCTTCTTGATCAGGACGTGGAATGCAATCTGCAATCCCATGCCACCGGCCAGCACCCAGCCGTCGAGGTAGCGCGGATCACGCAGGCCGTTGGCATAGATCCACACGAGCCACAGGAAACCCGCCGACACTGCGACGACCAGCGCAACCGTGAGCGACCGGCGCGCCAGCAGCGCTGCCGCGTCGGGGCCACGTCCGCCGATCGCGAAGCCAGATGCACGCCGTCCCGCCGTTCTCACGGCCACCCCCTTCCATCCCGCCATCGCGGCGGCCACTCCCGATCGAGCCGCCGCACCAGCCTCGCCACCGTTATTCCTTGGCCTTGCCCTTGAACTTGTCCGGGCCCGGTATGAGGCTGTCGAGGCCAGCCATCGTGCTGCCGTCGTACTTCGAGCTAATGCTCACGAGCTGTCGCGCTACGCCGTCCGCAGCCGCCGTCAGAAGGCGATCATTGTTGAGCTTGAGCCCTGCCGAGTAGGAAAACTCCACCATCTTGGCGATTTCTGGGACATCGGGAGCCGCCTTCGCCGCGACAGCCAGCTGCTTGCGCGCGCGGTCGACGCGCTTGGCCATCTCGAAGGCGTAGGTCCGCCGCACGGTCGCCTTGCCGACGGCACGCAGCGACGTCTCGAGTTCCACGCCGAGGCCGACGAGATAGAGCATCCGCTTGCGCGGCGCGTTCGCCAGCACGTTCTGCTTGCCTTTCGAATGCCAGGTGTTGTGGCGCACCTCGCCCTGTGACCAGGCGACCAGATCGAACGCGCTGCCGGCCGGATGCCCGCCCTTGTTGACGAGCTCCTCCCTCGGCACGACGTGGCAGCCGAGACAGTTCTTCGCGATGCGATAGAAGGACGAGGGACGGATCATGCCCTTCGACTCGGCGGCCTTCCAGCGCGCGTCGGCTTCCGCCTTGCTCTCCGTCTTCTCGGTTTTGCCGCTGAACTGGCTGTGAATCCTGATCCAATCGTCGCCGGCGCTGTGGCAGGACTCGCATGAGATACCGGCGATCGGCTGCGGGCGTCCGTCTTTCTGCTGCACCGTGTAGTGGCAGCCGAGGCATTGGCTGTCCGCGCGCACGCGTTGAATGCCGAGCCGCTCGCCGATCTCGTTCGCCTCCTTGCGGCGCGGCATTTCGCGGAACGTCTTGAAGTGGTGCGAGGCCTGCCAGGCTTCGGATTCCTGCTTGTGGCATTCGGCACAGGCATTCGGGCCGACCACCTTTGCGGCGTCGGGCGCACTCGTGACGTCCGCTGCGATGGCCGAGATCGCAAGCAGCCCGCCGAGAAACAATCCCGTCGTCCGGAGAATCAAATGACGCCGGAACCGGGGCAGACGCACTTCACGCACACTAGGAACGGTAATGGCCCCTCACCCTTGCTTCAGCCATTCTGAATGTCGGCGGCGACTCCGCCGCCGGACGAGACTTGCTGCGGAGGCGATCGAGCGAAAGCGAGCCGATCTGCCACTCCGCTGGAACACTGAGCCACTCTCTCGCGCGATCCAGTACGCCGCCCTCGGTTCCGTCGTCGCCGGTTGGAATGAACGGATCGGCGTGGCAGACGGCGCCGTAGCGCGCCGCGACTGCCTTGACCGCATCGACCATTCCGGGCGCGCCGCACGCATAGACGACATCGCTCGACACGAGCTGCGGCAGGTAGTCGGTGGGGCGGCCTTGCTGTACGCCGGCGGTGACCTGCTGACGCGCGCTGCACGTCGCCACCACATAGACATTGGGAAAGCGCGCGAGCCGTACGAGCGCCGGTCCCATATAGAGCGACTCGATCGAGCGGCCACCCGCGATGATCATCAATGTGCGCTGCGGGTCCTCGCGCAGTGCCGCCGCGGCGACCGACCATATCGGCGCGAAGCCGGTGTTGGTCGCGACGAGGAACATCCGGCCCTCGAGGTTGGGCCTGAAGTGCGCGGCGCCGTAGGGCCCCGTCAGCTTGACACGGTGTCCGGGTCGGATGCGTCGACCGAGCGACGGTGTAACGCGGCCGCCCATCATGCGGCGCATGTGGAACCAGACCGTGCGGCCGTCCGAGTGGCCATGCAATGGATGCGTGAAGCTGAAGGGCCGGCTCGGATAGCCGCTGAAGCGAACCTGCGCATACTGCCCCGCGTGATAGGGAAGCGCGCGATCGGTCCTGATCCCGACCTCGATCACCTCGGCAGAAAGCGAACGCAGCGATGTCACAACGCCATCGACGGTCCGCGCGCGCGCCGGCTGTTCCTTTTCAACGACGACGTCGCCGACGATGCGGCATTGACAGGCGTGGACGATGCCGGGCTCGGCACCTTCGCCGCCGTGCACCTCGCCTGCCACCACGCGCACGCAGCAGGTCCCGCAATGGCCCGAGCGACAGTCGAACGGCAGATCGACGCCGTTGTTCAGGGCGGCGTCGAGCAGCAATTCGCCACGACGCGCGAGGAAAGTTTCGCCATTGATGGTGATCTGGTGACCCGCTGCCATTACCTGTTCCTGGGACACTGCACTGTATTGATTTCGACGACCGTTGTTCCTGCGGCGCGCTACGAGCGGATCCCGCTGAAGCGTCAGAGAACGCGGAGAATTTTCATTATTCTCCATTTGATATTTTCGCATTATGAGCAATCGAAAATCGCGCGCGGGCCGTCCAGATTATGCCGTATTCCGCCAGCGCTCGACGGCACCTCGATTGCCGTCAATAATCCATCTTCGCATCTTGGCGTCAGAATGGCCGTTTGATGGTCATTGGTTGGTCAGGCTTTGGCGCTGGTAGTGCCGGGCAAGCCAGATGTGCGCAGGTGTGGAGATCATCACGCTGGGATCTATCGTCGTGAATTGCGCGACAAGACCGCGGTAATATTCAGAAACATTGCGTGGGCAAGTGCGTCGCGGTCATCGGCCCGTCGCCGCCGTCTGTGCAGGATCAGCCGGTAATAGCGTCTTATTCAAAATGCTCGCTAAATGACTATTTCGCGTTATTTCAGTTTCGACAAAACGACCGAATGAGTATTTGTACAGGAGATTGCCCTTATTCGCCATTTTTTTGCTCTGGCGTCGGCCTTGTGACGCCCATTTATTTAATTAGCGTCCCAGCTCTTCGGATCGGCAATGGGCGAGATCAATCCGTTCGGTCTCGACGAAAAAAGAAAATGGGACTGCCGTCCTGAAGCGCACGGGGGATGTTTGTAATGCGTAGCGCTACCCGGCGATCATTCGCCATGACCCTGCTTTCCTGCGGCTTCGCAGGTGCCCTTCTCACGCATGCTGCGTCGGCCGGTGTCGGCGAGCAGCCACAAATGAAAAGCGCGCCGCCGGCATCACTGCTGCGCCTGGCCCAGGCGGCTGATCCGAACGCCATGCTCGAGGCGCTGATCAAGGAAGATGAGAGCAAGAGGGCGAAGGGCGGGAGTTCGGCGTCTCAAGGTGCTACGAGCCAGGCGCCGAAAGGCGGCGGCGGAAAGCCGAGCGGCGTCGGCGGCGAGCCGGCCGTCTCGACCACCGCCGGATCCTACGGCAAAGGTCAGATGTCGATCTTCGAGGCGACGGCGAAGGCACTGAAAGGTGAGAAGGCGCCTATACCGCCGATCGACGATGAAACGTTGTCGCTCTATCCGACGGCCTCGCAGTGTGGCGAGTGCCACAAGCAGATTTATGACGAATGGGCGTCGTCCAATCACGCCTATGCGTCGATCTCGCCGATGTTCCACGCGTTCGAGCAGAAATTCCAGGACCTGACCAAGGGTACGGTCGGCACCTTCTGCGTGCGTTGTCATCAGCAGGTCGGCACGCAGCTCGGTGAGAAGCGCGAGACGCCGCTGTGGCAGCGTGCCCAGATCTCGCGCGAAGGCGTGACGTGCATCACCTGCCACCGCGTCGCCGAGCAGTACGGCAAGGTCAACGGCGAGCGCCGCGTCGAGCCCGGCAAGATCTTCGATCCCGTCTACGGCACTGGCGAGAAGAGCGTCATCAAGGACGTCATCGCCAACGCGGAGACCTATTCGGTCAAGACCAGCAAGGACGGCCGTGGCACGAGCATCCACAAAGGCATGATGACCAACCCGCAGCTCGCCAAGTCGGAGTTCTGCGTGAGCTGCCATCAGGTCGCGGTCAACCTCGGCATCAAGCTCGAGATCGTGTGGGATCAGTATCGCGACAGCCCCGCGCGCAAGGCCGGCGTCACCTGCCAGGACTGTCACATGGGCAAGGTGCCGGGTAAGCCCGAAGGCTACGACACGGCGCCGTCCGCGATCGTCGGCGGCAAGGAGATCAACCCGGGCCGCAAGCACTCGAATCACCGCTTCATCGGTCCGGGCTACTCGATCGCGCACCCCGGTATCTTCCCGCACAATCCGAAGGCACAGGCCTTCACGATGAAGGAATGGCTGGAGTTCGACTGGCGGGCCGGCTGGGGTACGCCCGAGTTCGAGGAGAAGGTTGCCAAGGGCGGCGTGAAAGTTCAGTTCCCGAAGCGCTGGACCGACGCACTCGATCGCGAGGATGCGCGCGCGATCCTCGCCGAGAACATCAAGAGCCTCGACGTACGCGACGCGATCCGCAAGCAGGTGATGGAGAACGGCGCCGGTGTCGAGGGACCGCGCATCGAAGGCACGCCGAGAGTCGGACGCGATCTCGCTTTCGGCTACCTCATCAGGAACCTCAACTCCGGCCACAACCTGCCCTCGGGATCGCTCGGCGCGCAGCCGCAGATCTGGGTCAACGTCGCGCTGATCGATCCGGACGGCCGCAACATCTGGGAGTCCGGCTACATCGACAGCAACGGCGATCTCGCCGACCTGCACAGCCTCGAGGTGGCGGCCGGCCGCATCAAGATCGACCAGCAGCTCGTCAACTTCCAGACCAAGTTCCTGACGACCAACGTCAAGGGCACGGATCGCGAGATGTACCTGCCGGTGAACTTCGATGTCGATCCGCTGCCGCATCTGCGTCCGCCGGCGATCCCGACCACGGTGCTCAATCATCCGCCGCTGGTGCGCCTCGAGAACCATTCGCTGCCACCGCTCGGCCAGAGGCTCGCCCAGTACAAGGTGCCCGGCAACCTCATCACCAAGCCTGGCAAGTACCGCCTCGCCTTCCGCCTGCGCAGCCGCGCCGAGCCGATCTACTTCATGCGGTTCGTCGGCTCGTCGAAGGAAATGGAGCGCGGCATGAACGAGCGGATGCTGAGCTTCAAGGCCTCGACGGCCGAGATCGAAGTGCAGCCGTAGGACCGAATTACAGTCGGCCGACGTCGGAACCCGGCGGGGGAAACAAGTGCCGGGTTCCGACCCTCGCCACCAAGCATTCACGATACGGGGGACGTATTGAGTGATGGGTTTGCGTAAATTTTTGGCCAGCGCCGGAGCGACAGTCTCGATGATGGCGCTGCTGGCAGGCGGTACTCTGGCGATGTCGGGAGCTGCCGCCGCACAGGGCGTCACCGAAGTGCGCAAGGGTGGCGTCGCGAGCGAGGTGGTGAACCCCGCCGACTATTCCGGCCGCGTCGTCGATTGGCAGGGCATCCGCTACGTCGGCGCGGCGCCGCCGAAGTCCAAGCCGGACGAGGCTGCGGAGGAGACGAAAGTCGAGAAGACCTCGACGGCCACCGAGAAGAAGAAGAAAAAGAGCGACGATACCGACGCTCTCTTCCGTCCCGGCCCGCAGTACGAGGCTAAGTATGACCCCAAGCCGACGACCGACATCTACGGTGCCAAGGTCGACGTCGAGCCGCCGCGTCCGCTCCTCGAGCTCGGCCGTCAGCAATACACGTCCGGCTCCTATGACGAGAGCAGCACACTGTTCGGCGCGCTCAATCCGCTGCTGCCCGGTCTCTCCATCTACGGCGACTGGCGGACCGCGGTCGCCTACAACGGCAACAATGGCAAGGATATCGCGCAGATCGCGACGCGCCTGAACCTCGACGTCGACTTCAAGATCACCGCCACCGAGCGCATCCACGCCTTCTTCACGCCGCTCCAGCGCAACAACATCTTCACGCGCTACGAGTTCGGTGGCGGCGACGGCAACGACAAATTCAACGGTGAGTTCGACGCGAGACCGCAGACGCTGTTCTTCGAAGGCGACCTCGGCGCGATCTACTCGGGTTTGTCGGGTACGCCTGCGGGCTTCGACTTGCCATTCACCGTCGGCCTCTTCCCGCTATTCCTGCAGAACGGCGTCTGGGCGAACGACGCGATCCTCGGCGGCGCGTTCACGCTGCCGGCGAAGAACTCGGCGAAGTTCGGGCTGCCCAACTTCGACATCACCTTCTTCGCCGCCTTCGACGAGATCGACAACAAGTTCATCCTCGGCGACAAGCAGCGCAAAGCCAACCTGTTCGGCGTCACCACGTTCGTCGACGCATTCGGCGGCTACATCGAGGCGGGCTACGGCCTGCTCGAGGGCGGAGAGGGTTTGGCGGAAGGCAAGACGACAAACTTCGTCACGGCCTCCTACACCAGGCGGTTCGCCAACCGGCTCTCGCATACGACGCGCGCGTTCGCCAACTTCGGTAACGGCAACGAGGACGAGGGTTTCGCGATCATCTCGGAAAACAGCCTGATCACGAGCCTGCCGAGCACGCTGATCCCGTACGCTAACTTCTTCATCGGGTTCGGCAACCCGCAGCCGCTCGTCGACGGCAACGGTGCCGGGCTCCTCAAGAACGTCGGCATCAACTTCGAGACCGACGCCCTGACCGGCTATCCCAAGCTCAATGATACCGGCTCCAATGCCTTCGGCGGCGCGATCGGCCTGCAGTATCTGTTCAATCTCGATCAGCAACTTCTGTTCGAGGTCGCGACGGTGCAGCCGTTCGGCGATCCGATCGCCGGCATCGGCGCCGTCAATCCGCAATACGCGTTCGGCGCCCGCTACCAGATTGCGCTCAGCCGCGCCTGGCTGTTCCGCGCCGACGCGACTTACCAGATCCTCGAGAGTGGGCCCGACAACTTCGGTATTCGCGCCGAGTTGCGGCGCAAGTTCTGATCGGTCGACACAGGAAAGCACGCGAGGTGATGTCATGGCCAAGAGTATCATCCGGTATTTGCGCGGGACCGCGGGTATAGCGACGATGACCTGCGCGGCCTTCGCCCTTGTCGCTGGGATCGGCGCGGCTACGACCGTGTGGAAGGATCCAGCGGAGCTGGCGGTGTCGGTGATGCCGGCGTCAGGCGACAGCGACCAGGTGGCGCGTCTCAAGGATTATGCGCGTACGGTGGGCGTCGGCGCTCCGGCGCCAACGGCATCGCACGCAAAGTCGTCGTCCGGCACGGACGCAAAGTCGTCGTCCGGCAAGATGCAGGCGGATGTGGATACGATGATCGAGCGGCTCGCGACGCGGCTGGCTGCTGCGCCGAACGATGCCAAGGGCTGGCGGATGCTCGGCTGGTCGTACTTCCACACCGATCGCTACAAGGAAGCCGCGGACGCGTTCGCCAAGGCGGTAGCGCTCGATCCGGGATCGGCGGAGCTCAAGAAAATGCATGAGGAGGCGAAGCGGGCGGCCGAAGGCGGCGCGCCGATGCAGGCGTCCGCTCCACAGCGCTTGCCGGCGCACGCCAGCGGCGGAACGCCGACGCCCGAGCAGATGCAGGCGATAGCCGAGATGCCGGCCGAACAGCGCGACGCCATGGTCCGCGCGATGGTCGACGGCCTGGCGACGCGGCTGGACAGCGATTCGCGCGACGTCGAGGGGTGGACGCGGCTCATGCGGTCCCGTGTCGTTCTCGGCGACAAGGAGGTCGCGGCGACGACGCTGCGCAAGGCACTCGCCGTCTTCAAGGACGACACCGCGGCGCTGGCCCGGATCAGCGCAGCGGCGAGCGAGCTTGGCCTCTCTATTCAGTGAGAGCACCCGGGAGAGGCACACCGCAAGATTTCCGGTCAGCCGGCGCGCGTCGATTGGGCAATTCCCTGCTTCTCGGTGGGCGTAGTTTCCGACATGCTGGGCCCGAGCGGAAGAGGAGCGGCAGCGATGCAACTCGGCGTCTTCATTCCCATCGGCAATAACGGCTGGCTGATCAGCACGACCTCGCCGCAGTACATGCCGTCTTTCGATCTCAACAAGGCGATCGTGGAGAAGGCCGAGCGGTTCGGGTTCGACTTCGCCCTGTCGATGATCAAGCTGCACGGGTTCGGCGGGCCGTCGCAGTTCTGGGATCACAACCTCGAGTCGTTCACGCTGATGGCGGGGCTCGCGGCGGTGACAGAGCGCATCCAGCTCTTCGCGACCTGCGCCGTCCTTACGATGCCGCCGCCGATCGCCGCCCGCATGGCGGTAACGATCGACAGCATCTCGCACGGCCGCTTCGGTGTGAACATCATCTCCGGCTGGCAGCGGCGCGAGTATTCGCAGATGGGCCTGTGGCCCGGCGCCGAGCACTACCAGCGGCGCTACGAGTACTGCGCCGAGTACGTGACGATTATGCGCGAGCTGTGGGCGACCGGCCACTCGGACTTCAAGGGCCGCTTCTTCACCATGGACGACTGCCGCTGCAGCCCGCTGCCGAGCGCGCAGATCCCGATCATCTGCGCGGCGCAGAGCGATGCCGGCACGCGCTACGCGGCTCAATACGCCGACTACAATTTCTGCAACAGCTTCGGCGTCAACAAGCCGACGGCCGTTGCGCCGAGCGTGGCGCGGCTCGTCGCCGCGACGAAGGAGACGGGCCGTGAGTGCGGGGCGCTGCTGCTGACGATGATCATCGCCGACGAGACGGATGAGGCGGCGTTCGCCAAGTGGGAGCACTACACGGCCGGCATCGACCTCGTCGCGCTCGCCCACCGCGACGAGCAGGCGAAGGACGATCCCAGCAAGGACCCGTTCTCGCAGCCCAACAAGCGCTCGATCGAGGGCGGCGACAAACTGCCGACCAACCAGGGCGTCCTCGTCGGCTCCTATGCGTCGATCGCGCGGATGCTCGACGAGGCGGCGGCGGTGCCGGGTGTGCGCGGTGTCATGATGACGTTCGACGACTTCCTGATCGGGATGGAGCAGTTCGGCACGCGCATCCAGCCGCTGATGCGGTGCCGCGAGAAGATGCCGATGGCGTCTTAGAGTTCGATCACCCGAGCACGAACGCCTCATTGATGGCGCTCTGGAAGCCGCCGCCCATGACCGGTCCGCCGCCGGCGACGTAGATGGCGTCGCCGATCGCCACCGCGCCGAGGCCGTGCCGTGGCGTCATCATCGGCGCGTAGGACTCCCACGTGTCGGATGCGATGTCATAGGCCTCGTTCTGGCCGTAGACGCGGTTCGTGCCCTCGCCGCCCATGCAGAAGATCTTGCCGCGTACCAGCACGGCGCCATGTCCGGAGCGAGCGGTCGGGAATGGGCGCCGGGTCTCCCATTTGTCGGTCTTGGGGTCGTAGGCGTGGTGCAGGTTCGAGTTGGTGTGGAAGCTGTCGACGCGCCCGCCGATCATGTAGACGAGGCCGCCCGTGGCGACGACGCCGGTGTGGTCGCGGCCGAGCGGCATGGGCCGGCGCGGCTCCCACCTGTCGGCCTTGGCGTCGTACGCGTAATGCCAGTCGACCGACTTCTTCTCGTCGAAGGTATCGCCGATCGCGCCACCGATGATGTGGAGTGTGCCGCCGGCATCGACGGTGCCGAGGGCCCCGCACGGCTTCGGCAGCGAGGCGATCTTGCGCCACTCGGTCGCGCCGGGATCGAGCACGAAGCATTGGTCGTGCGGCTTGCGGTTCTGCTCGACGAAGCCGCCGAGTGCGTAGAGGCGCCCCTCGACGACGCAGACGCCGACGTGATTGGCGCCGATCGGTAGCGGCGGGCCGTTGAGCCACTGGTCGGCCTTCGGATCGTAGATATGATGGTAGTTTCGGTCGACGCGCTGCTCGGCATAGCCGCCGAGGAGGTGCATCCGGCCGTCCTTGACCGTCGCCCACGCCATCTCGCTGCGCGGGATCGGCAGCGGTGCCCGCGCCATCCAGCGGCCGGGCTTGGCGGCCCTCGGCGCTGGGCTGTCGGTGACGTGCTGGGTCGCGGCTTCCGGCGGAATGCCGACCCGGCCCGGCTGCTTCAGACTCTCATACATGCCGCCGTGATGCTCGTGGGCCTTCTGCTGGGCGAGGGCGGGGGCAGCCATCGTCGAGCCGGCAAGGCCGAGCAGGACACCACGGCGGTTCGGTTTGAAATGCATCTCATTCTCCAGCGGGGCGGATTTCCTCACCTGATCGATGCCGTATCGAACTCTCTGTAAGGACTTGATGGACATCGTTCCATGGCCACTCGACCGTACTCAAGATGAGGGTGCGTGGGGCCCAAAAAGTTCGTGATCCACTGGCAGCGAAGTCCAGTCAGGCGACGTGGATCGTCCACCACATCACAGGCTATACTCTGCGCCTCGCCCCTCGTTTCGGCGGCGCCGGCAATCGACCACGGGAGCGCACTATTCATGGCGACGGCGGTCCTCGCGATCGGCTCGGTGACAGCGGCGGTGCTGCTCTCCCTGCTGTTGCTGTCTCTGCTCGGAGGCACCCTGCGCATCTGGCCGACGCCGGGGCCCGGTTCGTGGCAGAGCTATGTGTTCTGGCCGCTCTTTCGGGGCCTCAACGTATTGTGCGTCGTTATGGCCGCGCTCGATACGGCTGGTTATCTCGGCCTACCCGACTGGCTGCGAGGCGTCGCGCTGGCGGCGGTCATCGCGTCCACGGCCCTGTTCGTCTATGCCTTCCGCGTCCTCGGGCGTGACAACAGCTATGGGGCCTCGGATGGCCTGGTTACCGGCGGCATCTATCGCTGGAGCCGCAACCCCCAGAACGCCATGCTGATCGTCGTCTACGGATGCCTTGCGGTCGCGACCGACGGCGGGGCGACGTACCTTCTCTGCGCCGCAATGATGGCCGTCTACGCACTCATGGTGCTCTGCGAGGAGCCATGGCTCGAAAAGGTTTACGGGGCGCCGTACCGCCTCTATTGCCGCCGCGTGCCTCGCTTCTTCAACTGGGGACGCGCGTTGACTCAGCTGCGGATCGCTGTAAAGCGGCGTGGATCGAAGGCCACCTGAGAGGGGCCGGACCGTCAGACCACTGGGAATGACTTTGGCGAAGTATTACCCGCACCGCTTCTGCGTGGCGTTCTCGCGTACCTATCGACGGCTAAGCACAAGCTGCTTCTTTTGATCGTGCTCGCTCAACCCATATGCGGACCATTGCTGAATTTCTTGGACCGCAATTTACCCGCTGAGGCATCGGCGTATCCTTCGTCAAACCAACGTCCTCGATATGCGCGCGCATACGGAGTGCGGCCTCCGGCTTCAAGAAGGCGTAGGATCGGCTCTGTGGCCAATTGATCGGCTGTCCGATAGCCAGTGACGATAAACGTTATCTCGCGTTGGGCCTGCGCTCGACCGTCTCTTTGTTGTAGCCAACCCTTGAGCAAGCTAAGCATCAAGTAGCCTTTCGCGATTCAAAATGCGAGTAACTACCTCGCGACAGCGGCTTCGGACGCACTGGTCCGACGTAGGGCAATTCGGGAAAGAGATAACTAGGTGCCCGAGAAGCAGCATACATTCTGCGTGGCACCGATGATGGACTGGACTGACCGCTCGTGCAGGTTTTTCCACCGTCTGCTGTCGAAGCGCGCGCGGCTCTACACCGAGATGGTGACGGTGCCGGCGGTGGTCCATGGCAAGCGCGAGCAGCTTCTGGGGTTCGATCGGGCAGAGCACCCGATCGCGCTGCAGCTCGGCGGCTCCGACCCGGCCGGGCTCGCGCGCGCCGCGCGGATCGGCGAGGACTGGGGCTATGACGAGATCAACCTCAACGTCGGCGGCCCGTCGGACCGGGTCCAGGTCGGGAGCTTCGGGGCCTGCCTGATGGCGGAGCCGGCGCTGGTAGCGACCTGCGTTGCGGCGATGCGCGCGGCGGTCGGCGTGCCGGTGACGGTCAAGTGCCGCATCGGCATCGACGACCAGGACAGCGAGGCCGATCTCGACTGCTTCATCGATACGGTCGCCAGCGCGGGGTGTGACACATTCATCGTCCACGCGCGGAAGGCGTGGCTGAAGGGACTGTCGCCGAAGGAGAACCGCGAGGTGCCGCCGCTTGACTATGGCCGCGTCGCCCGCCTCAAGGCGCGCCGGCCTGAGCTCACGATCGTGCTCAACGGCGGCATCGGCTCGATCGACGAGGCCGAGCGGCACCTCGAGACCTTCGACGGCGTCATGCTGGGCCGCGCGGCCTACCACACGCCGTATATCCTGGCCGAGGTCGACCAGCGGCTGTTCGGCGACCCCGGGCCGGCGCCTGAGCGGGCCGATGTGCTGGCCGCACTCGTCCCCTATATCGACCGCCACGTGGCAGCCGGCGGGCGCGCCAACAACGTCCTGCGCCACATTCTCGGGCTGTACCATGGCCAGCCGCGCGCCCGGGCCTTTCGCCGACTGCTGTCCGAGCAGGGACCACGCCCCGGTGCCGGCAGCGATGTCCTGCGGGCCGCGCTGGCGCTTGTCGAGGGCCACGAGGCGCGCGAGGCTGCGGAATAGGCCTGCCCAGCCCTTCGACTGCGGCAGATCTGCTCTCGCCTCTCAGGGTTCACCCTGCTAGAACGGCTCCAGATTCCGCACGGACCCCGGGGGTTCGCGCGCCGGTGACGCACGAGGCCATGATGCTCGCAGACAAGGACCGCATCTTCACCAACCTCTACGGCTTTCACGACTGGCGGCTGGCCGGTGCGAAGTCTCGCGGTGCGTGGGACAACACCAAGGCCCTGATCGACATGGGCCAGGACGCGATCATCAACGAGATGAAGGCCTCGGGCTTGCGCGGTCGCGGCGGCGCCGGCTTCCCGACCGGGCTCAAGTGGTCGTTCATGCCGAAGGCCGACCCGCGCCCCTCCTACCTCGTGGTCAACGCGGACGAATCCGAGCCCGGCTCGTGCAAGGACCGCGAGATCATGCGCCACGACCCGCACCTGCTGATCGAAGGCTGCCTCGTCGCGTCCTTCGCGATGCGCGCGCATGCCTGCTACATCTACGTGCGCGGCGAGTTCATCCGCGAGCGCGAGCGCCTGCAGGCCGCCATCGACGAGGCCTACGAAGCGAAGCTGATCGGCAAGAACAACATCCACGGCTGGGACTTCGACTGCTACGTCCACCACGGCGCCGGCGCCTACATCTGCGGCGAGGAGACGGCGCTGCTCGAAAGCCTCGAGGGCAAGAAGGGCCAGCCGCGCCTGAAGCCGCCGTTCCCGGCCAATTCCGGCCTCTACGGCGCGCCGACGACCGTGAATAACGTCGAGTCGATTGCGGTCGCGCCGACCATCCTGCGTCGCGGCGCGACATGGTTCTCCGGCATCGGCAAGCCGAATAACACGGGAACAAAACTGTTCCAGATCTCTGGCCACGTCGAGAAGCCGTGCGTCGTCGAGGAGGAGATGGGCATCCCGCTGCGGGAACTGCTGGAGCGCCATGCCGGCGGCGTGCGTGGCGGCTGGGACAACCTGCTCGCGGTCATCCCCGGTGGCTCGTCGATGCCGTGCCTGCCGAAGGAAATCTGCGACGACCTGACCATGGACTTCGACACGCTGTCCAAGCTGAAAAGCGGCATGGGCACCGCCGCGATCATCGTCATGGACAAGTCGACCGACATCATCGCCGCGATCCGGCGCATCGCCTACTTCTACAAGCACGAGAGCTGCGGCCAGTGCACGCCGTGCCGCGAGGGCACC
>VFQN01000845.1_pt1 | contig 54897 bp, 51 predicted proteins | sample 3512371 | NCBI WGS metagenome assembly VFQN01 (sample SAMN10412370, study PRJNA504923) | tailings metagenome | isolation source: Replicate 2 from Balatoc abandoned mine | place: Philippines: Itogon, Benguet | collected 2017-08-28
GGCAGCGCCGTCGATTCCAGCGAGACCGCGAGGCCCTGGATGACGTTGGTGCCGTGGCCGGTCTGCGAGGCCTTGGCGACCGAGCGGACCGGGCGATAGTCGGTGCCCGTGTAGTACTCGGTGATGACGACCAAAGCCGCCGTGACCACGAGGCCCACCAGGGCGCAGACGAACAAGCCGTTGCCCGTGACGGCGCCGATCTTGGTCGACATGCCGATCATCGACGACGTCACGAAGTAGATCAGCACGGCCGAGATCACGCCCGCGACGATCAGCGCCTTATAGAGCGCCTTCATGATGGCGCCGTCCGCCCCCAACTTGACGAAGAACGTGCCGGCGACCGACGCGACGATGCACACGCCCGCGATGACGAGCGGATACATCATCATCGTGGCGACGTCGCCGCCGGTGAACGCGATGCCGGCGAGCAGCATCGTGGCGACGATCGTGACCGCGTAGGTCTCGAACAAATCGGCGGCCATACCAGCGCAGTCGCCCACGTTGTCGCCGACATTGTCGGCGATCACGGCGGGGTTGCGCGGATCATCTTCCGGAATGCCCGCTTCGACCTTGCCGACGAGGTCGGCGCCCACATCCGCACCCTTGGTGAAGATGCCGCCGCCCAGACGCGCGAAGATCGAGATGAGCGAGGCGCCGAACGACAAAGCGACCAGCGCTTCGATCGTCGGGCGGCTGTCGATGCCCTTCCAGCCCGCCAGCACGCCGTAATAGCCGGCGACGCCGATCAGGCCGAGGCCGACGACCAGCAGGCCGGTGATCGCACCCGCCTTGAAGGCGATGTCGAGTGCGGGCTGCAAACCGTTGCGCGCCGCTTCGGCCGTGCGCACGTTGGCGCGGACCGAGACGTTCATGCCGACATAGCCGGCCGCACCCGAAAGCACCGCGCCGACCACGAAGCCGAGCGCCACGTGAAGCCCCAGCGTCGCCGCCAGGATGATCGTCACCACCACGCCGACGATCGCGATCGTCCGGTACTGGCGATTGAGGTAAGCGGCCGCGCCTTCGGCGATGGCGGACGCGATCTTTTGCATGGTTTCGTTGCCCGCAGGGGCGGCGACGACCTGGCGATACGCGACGATCCCGTACAGGATCGCGAGCACGCCGCAGGCGATTACAAGCCAAAACGCGGCTGACATGGACTGGTTTCCTCTATCAATTCTTATCGGTTGGCATTGCGCGGCGAAGTTGGGTATTCCGCAGCGTGGAGCCCCGGACCATGCCAGACGAATCGGGGCGAGGCAAGAAATTGGGCCGAATTCGGCCTGTAGAATCGAGTCGCCATCGGCTGACACTCCGGTTAAAAATCCGGCAACGATAAGCGGCGAATTTGCTGCAAATTCTGTCCGAGAGAGTTGACACGTGCCCCCCAAGATCATTCCGCTGGCCGGTATCGTCGGCGCCGTTCTGCTCGGCGCATCGGCGTCCGCCTTCGCGTCGGGCTTCCAGCTGCGCGAGCAAAGCGCCACCGGCCAGGGCGCGTCCTTCGCGGGCATGACCGCCGGCGGCGAAGATATTTCGGCGATGTATTTCAACCCCGCCGCGTTGGGCCGCTATCGCGGCAGCCAGATCCTCGGCTCGGTCGCCTATATCGCGCCCCAAGCCAAGCTCAAGAACACGAGCGCCTCGCGCAGCACGGGTGCGGCGATCACCGGCACAGCCGCGCCGGACGACGCCGCGACAGACGCAGCCGTTCCCTCGCTCTACGCGATGTGGGATTTCGGCGGCCCGCTGAAACTCGGCCTTTCGGCCAATGTGCCCTTCGGGCTCGAAACCGATTACGGCGCCGATTGGATCGGGCGCTACCACGCGACGCATAGCGCCCTCAGCACGCTGGCGATCGCGCCGAGTGCCGCCTTGGATGTGGGCAACGGCGTCACGCTGGGGGCGGCGATCGTGTTCCAGCAGATCGAGGCCCAGCTCGGCAAGGCCGCGAACGTCAACCAGATTTCCGGCGGCGGCTTGACCGGCGATGCGTGGTCGAACTTGCAAGGCTATGACGGCCACGGCATCGGCGGCCGCTTCGGCCTGATCTGGGAGATCACGCCGCGCACGCGCGTCGGCGCGGCCTATCACACGGAAACGCGCCATACCTTGAAGGGCGATGCGGTGTTTTCGGGCAATGCGTCGGCGACGCTTGGCACGCTGCTGCGCAATTCGAGCATCACGGCGAACGTCGCTTTGCCCGACACCGCGTCCTTCGGCGCGCAGCACGATATCGGCCCCGTGACACTCGCCGCCGAAGCGGCGTTCACGCGCTGGTCGAAGGTGCAGGAGCTGCGCATCCGCTTCGCCACCGGCCGCGCCGACGACGTGACGCCGCTCAAATGGAAAGACACGTATTTCCTGTCGATGGGGGCGATCTATCGCGTGCCCGACACGCGCTGGACGCTGCGCAGCGGCATCGCCTTCGACAAATCGCCCGTGCCCGATGCCGAGCGCACGCCGCGCATTCCCGATCAGGACCGGACTTGGCTATCGCTGGGTGCCTCGTTCAAATGGAACGCCGCGCTCGAACTCGACGCCGGGTATTCGCATATCTTCGTCAAGAAGGCGCGGCTGCAGATGGTCGATACCGGCGTGGCCGGCGATCCCAATCGCTTCCGGGGCAATCTTTCCGGCGAGTACGAAACGTCGGTGGATATCCTGGCGGTCCAGGCCCGATTCAAATTCTGAACCGAAGCGGCATTTGGCGCGGTCACGGCGGAACGGTTATAGAATAGGGAACCGGTCAGGAGATTCGCCCATGATCACCCGCCGCACGGCCTTGAGCCTTTCCGCCGCCCTTCCCGCCGCGACGCTCGCCTTGCCCGGCCGCGTTTGCGCCGCCGAGGCGCAACAAGCCGTCACGGACTGGCAAGTCGTGCCGGCGCGCCAAGGCGCGCTCGATTGGCGTATCCCGATCGCGCATGCGCGCCAGGGCGGCTGGGCGGCCCCGGTCGAGCTTTCGCGCGAGATGCTGGCGCTGAACCGCACGACCGTGGAGGTCGACGGATTCTTCCTGCCCTATCTGCCGGAAGCGAGCCCGGTGTTTCTGCTCACGCCCTACCTCACGCATTGCGAGGGCTGCTTGCCGAACAAGCCGTTCTCGGTGATCGGCATCGCCGCCAAAACGCCGCGCGAAGACGCGGCCGGGCCGCTTTCCTATCGCGGCACGCTCGTGATCGCGCCCGAGAATCCCTCGGGCTATCCGTTCTGGCTTTTGGACGCCGAAGAAATCAGCGCTTAAGCGCCGCGCCGCCCGGATAAACGGCCGCCGCACCCAGCTGCTCCTCGATGCGGATCAGCTGGTTGTATTTGGCCACGCGATCCGAGCGCGACAGCGAGCCCGTCTTGATCTGCCCGCAATTGGTGGCGACCGCCAGATCGGCGATGGTCGTATCCTCGGTCTCGCCCGAACGATGCGACATGACCGAGGTATAGCCCGCGCGGTGCGCCATCTCGACCGCTTCCAGCGTTTCCGACAGCGTGCCGATCTGGTTGACCTTGACGAGGATCGAATTGGCGAGGCCCTTCTGGATGCCCATCGCCAAGCGCTTCGGGTTGGTCACGAACAGATCGTCGCCGACGAGCTGCACCTTGCCGCCGATCGCTTCGGTCAGCGCCTTCCAGCCGTCGAAATCGTCTTCGGCCATGCCGTCTTCGATCGACACGATCGGATAGCGCGACACGAGATCGGCATAGAACTTCACCATGCCGGCGGCGTCGAGCGTCTTGCCCTCGCCTTCCATCTCGTATTTGCCGTTCTTGAAGAACTCGGTCGACGCGCTGTCGAGGCCGAGCATCACGTCCACGCCCGGCTTGTAGCCCGCCGCTTCGATCGACTTGGCGATGAAGCCGAGCGCTTCGTCGGCCGATTTCAAATTCGGCGCGAAACCGCCTTCGTCGCCCACATTCGTCGCGTGGCCCGCATCCGACAGGCGCTTCTTGAGCGCGTGGAAAACCTCCGCACCCACGCGCACCGCCTCGGCCAGCGTCTTGGCGCCGACCGGCAGGATCATAAATTCCTGGAAGTCGATCGGATTGTCGGCATGGGCGCCACCGTTGATGATGTTCATCATAGGTACAGGCAGCACATGTGCCCGCGCCCCGCCGACATAGCGATAAAGCGGCAAGCCCCGCGACGCGGCGGCGGCCTTGGCCACCGCCAGCGACGTGCCGAGAAGGGCGTTGGCGCCCAAGCGCGCCTTGTTCGGCGTACCGTCGAGATCGATCAGAATGCGGTCGATCTTCAACTGGTCTTCGGCATCGAGGCCCGAGACCGCGTCGAAGATTTCGGTGTTCACGGCGCCGACGGCCTTCGTCACACCCTTGCCGAGATAGCGCTTCTTGTCGCCGTCGCGCAGTTCCACCGCCTCGTGCGCGCCGGTCGAAGCGCCCGACGGCACCGCCGCGCGGCCGAACGAACCGTCGTCCAAACGCACATCGACTTCGACCGCGGGGTTGCCGCGCGAGTCCAGAATTTCGCGCGCGCGGATATCGGCGATGGCGGTCATGGTGCGTGTCTCCGTTTCAGACGTCGAGAAGTTCGGCGAGATGGACGAAATCGCGCGCGACGAGGGTCCATTCCCCTTCCGGCGCGAAATCGACCTTTTGATGCGGCCCGTATTCGGTGGGGCGCACGACGAACGCGGTTTGCAGACCCAGCTTCTGGGCCGCAAGAAGATCGTTGTTGTGCGCCGCGACCATCATCACTTGGCCGGGTTCGCAGCCGAGCATGTCGCAAGCGCCCAGATAGGTTTGCGGCTGCGGCTTATAGCCCTTGAACACCTCGGTCGACAGCACCGTATCCCAGGGCAGCTTGGCGTGACGCGCCATATCGACCAGCAGACGCACATTGCCGTTCGACAAGGGCGACAGCAGATAGCGCGTCTTGAGGCGCGTTAGGCCTGCGACCGTGTCGGGCCAAGGATCGAGCCGGTGCCACGCGAAATTGAGATCGTCGATTTCAGGTTCGCTCAAAGGCAAACCGTATTTGCCGAGCAGATCGACCAGCGTTTCGCGATGGAGCGTGTCGAGCTTCGTATAAGGCCGCTTGCCCGACCGCACGACTTCCATCGACGGCTGGTAATTGGCGCGCCAATCGTCGGCGAAGGCGAAGAAGTCGAAGCGCTTGCCCTTGGCCAAGGCGGCCTTCGCCACGTCGCGCGCGATCGACGCGCGCCAATCCACGCAAGTGCCGAAAACGTCGAAAAGCAGGGCGACGGGCTTGGTCATCGGGCCCTTCGCGTAGCAGAGGATGGCGCGAGGGACAAGCGCCGGGGTAAGTTAGCGCCCATGAAAATCAAACTTCCCGCGCCCGCCCTGCTGATCGACCTTGCTCGTGAGGCGGGGGCAAAATTCGCCTTGGTCCCCGCATCCCGTTTTCCCGTCGGCGCCGCTTTGGTGGGGGCGACGACCGGCAAGGTCTATTTCGGCGCGAATTTCGAAATCGCCGGTCCGTCGATCGCCCAGACCGTGCATGCGGAGCAAGCCGCCTTCGTCAACGCCTGGCATGCGGGCGAGCGCGGAATCGCGGCACTGGCGGTCACGCATAACCCGTGCGGCCATTGCCGCCAGTTCCTGGCCGAGACGCTGGGGGCGGACTTCCCGATCTATGTCGCCGGCGAAAAGCCTTCGACCCTGACGACGCTGCTGCCGCGCGCCTTCGGGCCGAGCGATCTGGGCAAGTCGAAGCCGCTGATGGCGGCGGCACCGGTCAAGCTGGCACTTCAAGGAAAATACGACGCGCTGACGGCAGCGGCCTTGGACGCCGCGCGCAAATCCTATGCGCCGCACACCAAGGGCCATATGGGCGTGGCGCTGGAACTCAAAGACGGAAGCGTCTTCGCCGGGCGCTACGCCGAGAGCGCGGCCTATAATCCTTCCCTGCCCGCCCTTCAATCGGCGCTGATCCTGCGGCATCTGTCGGGCAGCAACTTGCCCATCCTGCGTGCGGCGATCGTGGGATCGCGCAAGGCGCAATTCGACGAGACCTTGCGCGCGCAGGAAATGCTCGCTTGGCTCGCCCCCAAAGCGAAGGTAGCGGTCGCCGTCGCCCAGTAGCGTCAATCAGTGAATGTCGTCGGCCATGTCGAGGGCCTTGGCGAGTTTCGCGGCGGTGAAGCCCTTCTTCTTGGCGGCCGAGATAATCACCTTTTCGCGCCGGACGAGCAGGTCGATCATTTTTGGGATCTTGGCGACGGCCTCGGGCGGAATCACCACGGCGCCGTGACGATCGGCATGGATCAAATCGCCCGACTCCACTTCCATCCCGTGCACGCTGACCGGTTCGCCGAACGAGACCGAATGGACCCAGGCATGCGACGGGCCGACCGAGCCCGCCAGCGCCTGGAAGCCGCGCGCCCAGACATGCGTGTCGCGGATCGAACCGTCGGTGACGACGCCCAGCGCCCCCAGGCCGCGATGGATGTTCGATTGCACCTCGCCCCAAAACGCGCCGAAGCCCTTGGGATCGTCGAGATCTTCGATCACCACGATCGACGGGCGCGGGCCGCCATTCTCGATGTAATCGTAGTAATCGATCTTTGAACGCTTGGCGGCGGCCTTATCGAGCGTCGATTTGGTCCGCGCGCGGATTTTGACCGTGCGCGCATAGCCGACGATGGGCTTGGCGTTCGGGTACTGGCAAACCAGCGGTGCGGTCGTGAAATAGCGCGTGCGCCAGCGCGGGTCGATGACCTCCAGCGCGTTGCAGATCGTGGGCGTGTCCCACTTTGCGAGCCGTTCCAACGCCTTATTGTCGGCCATATTCCCCCCGATAATTCGTTCATTGAACCTTAAGCACTCCCGGACTTCACTGCAATCCGATCGGCCATGCCCACCCTCACCCCGACACCGCGCGCGAAGGCGCTTCTCGATCTTTGGCAATCCAAGCGCCACGACGGGCTATTGCCCGCCCGCCGGGATTTCGCGTTCGAGGAATTTCGGCCGTGGCTCGGTTGGCTCACGCTGCTCGAAGTTTGCGACGGCGGAAACGATTTCCTGTTCACGCTGCACGGCACGGCGGCGGTGGATCGCTATCGGCTGGACATGACCGGCAAAAAGGCGACCGAGCTGCCGCGCAATTGGAGCAAAACGATCATCGCCGGCTATCGCGACGTCGTGCGCACCGCCGTGCCCGCCTTCACCCGGCATCAACTGAAGGACGCGCAATTCGAATATAGCTGGCTGCGCCTGTTGCTGCCTTGCGCCGATGACGGGCGCAACGTCGATCGGATCATCGCGCTGATCGAGGATATCGAGTACGTCAAAAGGCCCCTCGCGCTATAAATTTGCGCGATGGATTGGTTCGTCTACGTGATCGTGAACGCGGCGCGCATCGCCCATACCGGCATCGCGACGGAGGTGGGTGTGTCCCGCTGTGCGCGCCATTCGAGCGGCATTTTTCCGGCGATGTCGGCCTTTTGATCTTCGTTCAGCGAACCTTAAGCTTTCTGCGATCTCACTGCATTCCGATCAACGATGGCTTCTTTCCCGCCGACACCGCGCGCGCAAGCGCTTCTCGATCTTTGGCAAGCCAAGCGCCGCGATGGGCTGTTGCCCGCGCGCCGGGACTTCATGTTCGAGGATTTCCGCCCTTGGCTCGGCTGGCTAACGCTGCTCGAGGTCCGCGACGGCGGAGAGGATTTCCTATTCACGCTGCACGGCACGGCGGTGATCGAGCGTCACCGTCACGACATGACCGGCAAACTGGCCAGCATGCTGCCGCCCCATTGGAGCAAGACGATCATCGCCGGCTATCGCGACGTCGTGCGGACCGCCAAGCCCGCCTTCACCCAGCATCAATTGAAGGACGCGCATTTCGAATATAGCTGGCTGCGCCTGCTGCTGCCTTGCGCCGACGACGGGCGCAACGTCGATCGGATCATCGCGCTGATCGAGGATATCGAATACGTCAAAAGGCCCCTCGCGCTATAAACTTGCGCGATGGATTGGTTCGTCTACGTGATCGTGAACGCGGCGCGCATCGCCTATACCGGCATCGCGACGGACGTGACCGCGCGGCTTTCGCAACATAACGGCGAGAAACGCGGCGGCGCCAAATTCACCCGCGGGCGCGGGCCTTGGCGCGTCGCGCATGTCGAAGGGCCGATGGCGAAGGGCGACGCGCTGAAACGCGAAGCGGCAATCAAGAAGGATCGCCGCTTCAAGAATTCGCTGAAGGCGCCTTCGCCAATTCGTCGAACGCCTTGAGCCGCGCGAGCACGCCGGGCATTTCCTTGAGCGGCACCATATTGGGCCCGTCCGACGGGGCGGAGTCCGGGTCCTGGTGCGTTTCCATGAACACGACCGCCACACCCACGGCGATCGCGGCGCGCGCCAGCACGGGCACGAATTCGCGCTGCCCGCCCGAGGACGTGCCCTTCCCGCCCGGTTGCTGCACCGAATGCGTGGCGTCGAACACGACCGGATAGCCGCTTTCGGCCATTGTCGGCAAAGCGCGCATGTCGGAGACGAGCGTGTTGTAGCCGAACGACACGCCGCGTTCGGTTTGCAGCACCTTGTCGTTGCCGGTACTCGCGACCTTGGCGACGACGTTCTTCATATCCCAAGGCGCCAGGAACTGGCCCTTCTTCACGTTGACCACGCGGCCCGTATTGCCGGCGGCCAGCAGCAGATCGGTCTGGCGGCACAGGAAGGCCGGGATCTGCAGCACATCCACCGCTTCGGCGACCGGCGCGCATTGCGACGCGTCGTGCACGTCGGTCAGCACCGGGCAGCCGTATTTCTCGCGCACTTCGGCGAGGATCGGCAGGCTCTTTTCCATCCCCAGCCCGCGCCCGGCGGTGACCGACGTGCGGTTCGCCTTGTCGAAGCTGGTTTTGTAGATGAGCGGAATGCCGAGCTTGCCGGTGATCTCGACCAGCGCGTGGCTCATCTCCAGCGCATGCGCGCGCGATTCCAGCGCGCACGGCCCCGCGATCAGCGCGAAGGGCTTGTCGTTGCCGACCAGGAAATTGCCGATGGGAACGTGTTTGGGCGTGACGTTCATCGCGATCAAACCAACCGGCTCTGCACCAGCGCCGCTTTCACGAAGCTCGCGAAAAGCGGGTGCGGATCGAAGGGCTTCGATTTGAGCTCGGGGTGGAACTGCACGCCCACGAACCACGGGTGATCGGGGATCTCGACGATCTCCGGCAATTGCCCGTCGGGCGACATGCCCGAGAACCGGAGCCCCGCGCGTTCGAGCTGCGCCTTGTAATTGACGTTCACCTCGTAGCGATGGCGATGGCGCTCCTGAACGCGGCTCGCCCCGTAAATCTCGGCCACGCGGCTGCCCACAACGAGATCGCATTCGTAAGCGCCCAGGCGCATCGTGCCGCCGAGGTTGTCGCCTGCCCCGCGCCGCTCCAGCGAATTTCCGCGCGTCCATTCGGTCAGCAGGCCGACGACCGGCTCGGGCGTCGGCCCGAATTCGGTCGTGCTCGCGCGCTGCAAGCCGACCAGATTGCGCGCCGCTTCGATGCAGGCCATCTGCATCCCGAAGCAGATGCCGAAATACGGCACTTTCTTTTCGCGCGCATAGCGCACCGCGCGAACCTTGCCTTCGGCCCCGCGTTCGCCGAACCCGCCGGGCACGAGAATCGCGTCGGCGCCGTCCAAGGCCGAGAACGCGGGCTCGATGCCTTCGAACAGCTCGCTCTCGATCCAGTTGAGATTGACGCGCACGTTGTTGGCGATGCCGCCATGGGCGAGCGCTTCGGCGAGCGACTTATAGGCATCAAGCAGATTGGTGTATTTGCCGACGATCGCGATATTCACCTCGCCCTCGGGCTCGGTGATGCGTTTCACGATATGCGACCAGCGGCCCAGATCGGGCTCCGGCTGCGGCAGACCGAAATGGCGCAGCACTTCGCGGTCGAAGCCTTCGCGGTGATAGGCGATCGGCACTTCGTAGATCGTGCGCGCGTTGAGGGCCGGGATCACCGCCTCTTCGCGCAGGTTGCAGAACAGCGCGATCTTCTTGCGCGCCGAGGCCGGGATTTCGTGTTCCGAGCGGCACAACAGAATATCGCAGCGGATGCCGACCGATTGCAGCTCCTGCACCGAATGCTGCGTGGGCTTGGTCTTGAGCTCGCCCGCCGACGCGATCCACGGCACAAGCGTGAGATGCACGAAGCACGCGCGCTCGCGGCCTAGTTCGTTGCCGAGCTGGCGGATCGCTTCAAGGAACGGCAGGCTTTCGATATCGCCGACCGTGCCGCCGACTTCGCACAGCAGGAAGTCGGTATCGCCCAGATCGTTGGTGACGAATTCCTTGATCGCGTCGGTGACGTGCGGAATGACCTGGACGGTGGCGCCCAGATAATCGCCGCGCCGCTCCTTGGCGAGGATGTTGGAATAGATGCGCCCCGTCGTAATGTTGTCCGATTGCTTGGACGGCACGCCGGTGAAGCGCTCGTAATGGCCGAGGTCGAGGTCGGTCTCCGCCCCGTCGTCGGTCACATAGCACTCGCCATGCTGATACGGGCTCATCGTGCCCGGATCGACGTTGAGATAAGGGTCGAGCTTGCGCAGGCGGACCTTGTAGCCGCGTGCTTGCAGGACCGCGCCGAGAGCTGCGGAGGCCAGACCCTTGCCGAGAGAAGAGACCACGCCGCCGGTGATAAAGATGAACCGCGTCATGGAAGGCCGTTCTAGACCCCGGTCGCGCGGAACCCAAGCGATTCCGACGCGAAGCCGTGGACTTATCTACAGAATTTCGAGGTTGACGCGATTCGGGAACGGGCCCCGAGTCGCATCGACGAATTTCGCCAGAAAACTTAGCGCGCGACCGGCGGGGCGGGTGCGGCCGGAACCGCCGGGGCGGCGGGTGCGGTGGGAAGCGGTCCGTCCATCAAATCCGGGGCGCGGCGCGAATGACCGCCGGCCAGGATCGCCAGCGCCAGGCTCGTCACCATAAACGCCGCCGCCAGGATCGCCGTGGTGCGCGTCAGCAGATTGGCCGTGCCGCGCGCTGTCATGAAACCGCCCATGCCGCCCGAACCGCCGCCGCCCAGGCCCAGCCCGCCCCCTTCGGAGCGTTGGACGAGCACCACGCCCACGAGGGCGAGGGCGATCAGCAGATGAACGACGGTCAGAACGAGTTCCATGAGGCGGGGATGCTTTCGGTTCGGAGAGGCCGGGTATTTAGCCCGCCAAGCGCCCCGGGTAAAGAGAGGCCGACCCTTATAATTGTTTCCTATTGAAGAACAAAGTTTTCGAAAATCGACGAATTGTAAAATGGGGCCCGCGGCGCCAATTTCTCCTTCGAACGCGGCGGTCTTTCGCCGCACCAACGATGGAAGGAACTCCCCCATGATCGTCGTCCGCCCCTCCGAAGAACGCGGCCCCGCCGATTTCGGCTGGCTCAAGGCGCGTCATAGCTTCTCGTTCGGGAACTATTACGACCCGCGCCATATGGGTTTCCGCAATCTTCGCGTCATCAACGAAGACCGCGTCGCCGCCGGGGCCGGCTTCCCGACCCATGGCCACCGCGACATGGAGATCGTGACGTATCTCCTCGACGGCGAGCTCGAGCACAAGGATTCGATGGGCAATGGCGAAGTGATCCGGCCCGGCGAAATCCAGGCGATGAGTGCCGGCACGGGCGTGTTGCATTCGGAGTTCAACCCCTCCGACGTCAACCCGACGCATCTGCTGCAGATCTGGCTGTTGCCCGACAAGCAGGGCCACACGCCGCGCTACGACCAGAAGGTGTTCGCCCGCGAGGAGAAGCTGAACCAGCTGCGCCTTGTGGTGTCGCCCGACGGCGCCGACGGGTCGATCTTCATCCACCAGGATTCGAAGATCTACGCGTCGATCCTGGAAGCGGGAAAGAACGTGTCGCTTGACCTCGCGCCGAAGCGCCACGCCTGGGTGCAGGTCGCGCGCGGCGAGATCGCCCTGGGCGAGACCGTGCTGAAAGCGGGCGATGGCGCGGCGATCAGCGATCTCGCCAAGCTGGAGATCAAGGGAATCGCCGACGCGAGCGAGTTCCTGGTCTTCGATCTGAACTAGGACGCGAAGCGACGGCGGATATTCGTTATCCGCCGTCGCCCACCAGCAGGAACGGCGCCCAGAAGATCGGGTGGGCGTAAACGAAGCCCGCCCCTTCGGGCCCCGTGCCGATCAATCCCAACATCGACTGACGCAACGCGGTGGCCCGATCGAGTTTCGGGTCCGCCGCTTGGCGCGCGAACAGATCGGTCGTCAGCGTGCGCGCGGAAACGGTCTCGACCGGCCAGGACGTGACCAACAACGCGCGCGCCCCGGCATAGAAGAACGCGCGGCCGAGGCCGGAGATCGCTTCGGCCCCTTCCCCGTCGCCCGCCGCCGTGTTGCACGCCGACAGCACGACCCAATCGGCGTCGAGCTTCAGGCGCAGGATTTTCTCCATCGTTAGCAAGCCATCGCCCTCGCCGCCCGAAACTTCCGGCGCGGATAGCGCCAGCGCGGGCTGCACAAGCCCATCGAGATCGCCGGGCACGAGCCCGTGCGTGGCGAACATTACGAAACGGCGATGGACGAGATCGGCTTCGCGCACCCCGCGTTCGCTGGCGCGTGCCCCCAGGAACACGTCGCGCGCCGGATCGGCATGCAGCGCGTTGGCCACCGACAGCACTTCATCGGCCGTGTCGGGCAAAGGCGGCAAATCGGCAAGCCGCGCACTCGCCGCCGCTTCGACGACCGGCGCGTTGCGGCGCACGAGGCGCGCACCGCGCGTGGCGACTTGGCTCGCATTCGCGGTCTGCGCCGGGATCGCTTGCGGCGAAAACTGCGGATCGCCGAAACCGGCGAATTCGCGCCGCCCGGCGGCGGGGGCCCGCAAGCCCCGCAACGCGCGCAATGCCGACGCCGACGGCACTTGCAGCACGGCATAATCGCGCACCAGCCACGACGCATCGCGATACTCGGCGAACATCGGGGCGCCGGACGCCGCGCGCGGCGTGCCGGGCTTGGTCGTCAACACGCCCAGCGGCAATTGCCCCAGCGCGCCATGCGGCACGGCGACGATGGCGCGCGCACCTGTCAGCGTCGCCGCGACCGGTTCGACCAGTGCCGCGTAGAGCTTGTGGCTGCGCGCCGTGTCGAAGGCGGGAATATCGGCGAGCGTGGCGGCATTGGGATCGAGGGAATCGCGCAGCGCCTTCACATCCGCCGCGATCTGTGCCTCGCCCATCGCGACCTGGGCGAAGCGCGGCGCTTGGCCTTGACGCACCGCCCACACATAGCTCGCGCGCTGGCCGACGAAGAAGGCGAGCATCGCCTCGTCCGGCTTCAGCGCCGCTTGTGTGTCGGCGGTCGTCGGCGGGCGCGGGAAACGCAACTGCGCGTAATCGGGAAAGCGCCGCGCGATATCCTCGGCCAGGCGTTTGCGTTCGGCGTCTTGCGCGGCGGCTTGCGCGCGCAATTGCGCTTCGACCGCCGGATCGCGCTGCTCGGCCGGTGCCGCCGCCGCGTCGGCGAGGATCGCGCGCGTCGCTTGGACCTGTTGCGCCAAATCCTGTTCGCGGCGGATCGCGTCTTCGAGGGCAGGATCGCCCGCCCCGGCGCGCGAGCTCATCTGCGCGATCGCCCCCTGCACCGAAAGACCGCGCGCCACATCGGCCAAGCGGAATGCCTTCTCCGCCGCGTCGCCCTGCCCTTTGGCGGCGAGGTCGGCATAGAGGGCGACGATCTCCTCGATCAGCACGCGGCGCATCCGGTTGGCGACGGCACCGTTCGCGTCGCTCGACGCCGCGTCGCCGGCGGGCCCGCGTTCGAGGATAGGGGCGATCGCGTCGAGTTCGGCCAATGCGGCGTTCGTATCACCGCTGCGCGCGACGGCTAATGCGCGAAAGCCGCGCGCCATCGCCGTCCCGAAGGCTTCGGCACCGAAGCGCTCGACCGCGCGTTCGGCGTTCACGTCCAGCACTTGGCGCGCCGACGCCGCATCGCCGGTCATCAGCAGCGCCACGCCGTAATTGGTCGTCGCCGTTACCCAGCGTTCGGCGTGATCGCGCCGATCGCCGATCGCCTGCAACATGCGCCGGTATTCGCCCAGTGCCCCAGCGTAGTCCGCCTGCCACAGCCGGGTCGCGGCGAGTTGCGTCTGCGCGCCGAGATAGGAATTGGCCGCACCCGCGATTTTCATTTCGCGCTGAATGCCCATCGACACCGACGCCAAGCGCCGCGCTTCGGCGAAGCGCCCCTGTTCGACCAGCGTGCGCGTCAGCGACTGGATGCGCATTACCGTCGCCACGTGATACGGCCCGTGCAGATCGATCATCGCCTGCAAGGATTGGCGCGCGTAGATCTCGGCCTCGACGAAACGCTGCTGGTCGTTCAGCAGATTGGCGAGCTGCTGGCGATAGAGGGCGAGCTGGTTTTCGTGCATGCCCGGCCGCGCGTCGAGCCCGGCTTTCACTGCTGCGACCATGCGCTCCATGCCGGCGATGGCGGCGCGCAGATGGGCTTCGGCGGGTTCGAGCTTGCCTTCGCCCTGATCGACAAGCCCGCGCGCGAATTCGAGCCGCGCTTGGAAATCCGGCATGAACGGCGCGAGCGCGCGCCGGGCGCCAAGCTGCGTGCGCAGGCTTTCGGCGCGTTCGAGCATCTTGCGCGCGTCGTCGCGCCGCCCGCCTTGGGCCAGCACGCGCGCGGCTTCCGTCGCCGTCGCGAAACCGGGGCGCGGATTGGGCATGCCCATCGCCGCATCCGCCGCTTCGATGTAAAGCGCGTGTCCGCGCGGCCGCACGCCGAAATCGGTTTCGGCCTTCGCGGCGAGATTCAGATAGTTGAACAGATTGCGCGGCTGACCTTGGCGCGCGAGGGCGAGCGCTTCGCGCGTGCGCGAAAGATAGACGTCGATCTTGCCGTCCCGGCGCGCTTCTTCCGCGGCACGGCGCGCGGCGTCGGCGCGTTCGCTATAGACCGCGCGATCGGCCTCGATGCGTTCGGCCGCACTCGGCCGCAACGCGCCTTGCGGCTGCTGTTGCTGCTGCTGACGGCCGCGTTGCTGGTTTTGCGCCGTGCCCGGGGCGCGCGGCACGGCGGCCGGGGCGGCCTCGTCGTCCGCGTCGAGTTCCGTGGGATCGCTTTCGTCGAGCACCGTCGCGGCGTCGGGCCGTCGCCGGGCGAGTTCGCGTTCCAACCGCTCGATCACATCGCCGATCGAACGCGGCGGCGCCACGAAGGCGTTCTGCGCGCGCGCGATGGCCGTGTTCCCCGCCGGATTTGACGTCACCGGCTTTGCCGCGTCTTGCTGGCAACCGAGCAGTAGCGCGGCGCTGCAAAGCGCCGCCGCGATTTTGCACTTCATCGAAACCCCTCGGACGACTCGTCCGTTGTACCGGCGCTATTTACACGCCGGACGTGGAGTTCCGGAAGTGACCTTAATCACGCGATGCGTCGCGGCGCGTTACGCGCGGTCCGGTGCCGCCGCCGCGATGGCGAGGAATTCGTCGGCCTTCAACGACGCGCCGCCGATCAACGCGCCATCGACATTCTCGACCGCCAGCAATTCGGCCGCATTCGATCCCTTGACCGAGCCGCCATAGAGAATGCGGAACGAAGCACCATCGGCGAATCGCGCCTCGAGATCGGCGCGGATCTTGGCGTGGACTTCAGCGACCTGTTCGACCGTCGGCGTGCGGCCCGTGCCGATCGCCCAGACGGGTTCGTAGGCGACGACGACATTCGCGGCCGTCGCCGCATCGGGGATCGAATGCGCGATCTGGTCGGCGACCACGCCCAAAGTCTGCGCCGCGTCGCGCTGCGCCAAGGTTTCGCCCACGCAGACGATCGGTTTCAATCCGGCGCGCAACGCCGCTTCGGCCTTCGCGCGCACGTCGGCATCGGTTTCCTCATGGTCCGTGCGCCGTTCCGAATGGCCGACGATCACGTAGGAACAGCCCACATCACGCAGCATTTCGGCGGCCACGTCGCCGGTATGGGCGCCCGAAACCTTGGCGTGGCAATCCTGGGCGCCCAGCGCCACCGGTGCGGCCGCGAGCACGCCCTTCACCGACGCCAGCACCGGAAACGGCGGGCACACCAGCAATTCGGGGCCGCCCGCTTTGGCGCCTTTCGCCACGGCCTGGGCCAACGCCGTCGCCTCGCCCAAGCGGCCGTTCATCTTCCAGTTTCCGGCGATCAAAACGCGAGGGCTCGACATGGGCGCTTCTCCCTTGAATTGACGGCCGTTTTAGGCGCCCGGACCCGGGCCTGACAAGGCCCAACGCGCTGTTGCGGCCCCGCCCTTCGCGCCCTATTCTCGCCAACCTTTTGGTTTCCCCTCGCGAGTACACATGCTTCAAGCGATCCGCGAAAAGACGACCGGTCTGGTCGTCAAAATCTTCTTCGGCCTTCTGGTCGTGTCCTTCGCGGCGTGGGGGATCGGCGATTACGCCTTCCTGCGCACCACCGACGACACGGCGATCAAGGTCGGCGAGACGAAGGTGTCGCTCGCCTCGCTCGATGCCGATTACCGCGCGGCGCGCGACCGCTTGCGCCGGGCGCTGGGCGGCGAGCTCGACGAAAATCTCGTGCGCACCTTCGGGCTGCTCGAGCAGACGGTCGAGCGCGCGACGACGCAAGCCGCGCTGGACGAGGAAGCCCGCCGCCTGGGCATCGTCGCGAGCGACGCCCAAGTGCGCCAGCGCATCGCCGCCGATCCCGCCTTCCGCGGCGCCACCGGCCAGTTCGACCGTTTCCAGTTCCAGCGCGTGCTGTACGAGAACGGCCTGTCCGAGCAGCGTTATATCGAACTCGTGCGCGGCGAAACGCGCCGCCTGCCGCTGATCGAGGCGCTGGACACCGGTGCCGCCGTGCCCGCCGCGTTGGTCGACGCGATCTACCGCCATCGCAACGAGCGCCGCTCGGGCGAGCGCGTGTTCGTCCCCGCCTCGGCCTTCACCGATATCGGCACCCCGACCGACGATCAGCTGAAGGAAACCTACGAAGCGAATATCGACCGCTTCACCGCGCCCGAGTATCGCGCGGCATCGGTCGCGCGCGTGGGGCTGGACGACGTGCTCGCGTCGATCGAGCCCGACGAGAAGACGCTGGAAGAAGAATTCGCCGCGCGCAAAGCCGAATTCGACGTGCCCGAGCGGCGCGACTTGAAGCAGATGCTGTTCGCCGACGAAGCCGCCGCCAAGACGGCACTGGCCGCCATCGAAGGCGGCAAGAGCTTCGACGACGTGGCCAAGGAAACGCCGGGCCAATCGCCCGAGCGCACGGCGCTGGGCGAAGTGACGCGCGACGAGACGATTCCCGAAATCGCCCAAGCCGCCTTCGCGGCCGATGCGGCGGCGGGCAAAACCATCGGCCCGGTGCGTACGCCCTTCGGCTGGCACTTGGTGGAGATTGTCGCGGTTAAGCCGGGCGAGGAAGCCACGCTCGCCTCGGTGCGCGACAAGCTGCTGCCGGATTTGAAGCGCCGCTTGGCGGCCGAGCGCGCGTTCGAGATCGCTAACAAGCTCGAAGATCAGATCACGCGCGGCCGCACGCTGGATGAAGCGGCGGAAGCCGCCGGCGCCAAAGTCGTGAAGATCGACGCGATCGACGCGCGCGGCCGCGACGCGAAGGGCGAAGCGGTCGCGCTGTTCGCAGGCGCGCCCGAGGCGTTGCGCGCCGTGTTCGACACGGCGGTGGGGCGCGAAAGCCAGTTGATCGAAACGCGCACCGGCCCCTATTTCCTGGTGCGCCCGGACGGCGTGACGCCGTCGCAGCGCAAGGATTTCGCCGCCGTGCGCGACGAGGTCGCCACGCTATGGGCAGCACAGCGCCGCGACGAAAAAGCCGCCGAGCGCGCCAAGGAGATTCTGACGGCGCTCGCCGGCGGCGAAGCGCTGGAAGCAATCACGCTGCGCTTCAACCTGCGCATCGAGCCGATCGAGCCCGTGCTGCGCACCGGCGACACGTCGCGCAACATGCCCGCCCAAATCGCCGCGCGCCTGTTCGCGCTGAAACCGGGCGAAGCGGCAGTGACGCCGGGGCTGGAAGGCCAGTACGTCGTGCGCATGAAGGAGATCGTACCCGCCGACCCGGCCGCCGACGCGGCCGGCGTCGAGCAGATCCGCACGCAGCTTCGTCAGGACATGGCAGGCGATCTGGTCGCGGAATACACGCAAGGCCTGCGCACCCGCTTGGGCGCGCAAGTCAATCGCGCGGTCGTCGATCGTCTGAACGCGCCGAACTGAAGGATCAGGACGCCGCGCGGACCGTCAACTCGCGGCGGACTTCGTCGGCGAGTTTGAGGCCCAGCGCCACCATCACGGCGCCGGCGAATAGATCGAGCTTGCGTGCCAGTCGCAGATATTGCGCGCGCGCGAAGCCGGTCGAGAAGAACAGCGCCAAGAAGCCGTACCAAGCCGAGGATTGCACGGCGATGATCGCCAGGATCGCGGCATAGACCCAGCCGGGCGCATGCGGCGGCACGGCAAGCAGGAAAGCGCTGGTCCAGAACACGGCGGATTTCGGATTGCTGAGCGTCGTCGTCAATCCCATGACGAAGGGGCTTTTGCCGAAGATGCGCGGCGGTTTCGCCGCCATCTCCCCCGCCCCTTTGCGCCAGCCCGCCCGGATCATCCGTATACCGACATAGACGAGATAGGCGGCACCGGCGAGCCGAAGCGTGCGATAGAGCCAGCCCGCTTCGAGCAGCAAAGCGCCCACGCCCCACAACGCCAGCGCCACCCAGATCAGCGACGCGATCACGACGCCAGCGACGGTCAGCAAGCCGTCGCGGCGCGAACGCGTCGCCGATTGCCAGCTGACCACCACCGTGTTGGGGCCGGGCAGCATCGCCATCAGGATATGCATGCCCGCAAGGGCCAGGAGATTGGGGACGAACTCCACGGCCTAAGCCGGGCCGGCGTAGCCGAAACCCGCCTTTTCGATCGCCGTCTGCACGACCGCTTCGCTGGGCCCGCCCGCGATGCGCACGAGGCCGCCGTCGAGATCGACTTCGATCTTGGCCGACGGCGAAGCCGCATTCACCGCCTTCGTCACCGCCCGCGCGCAACCGCCGCAGGTCATACCCGTCACTCGATAGGATACCGCTTCCAAGGCACTTCGCCTCCATTCCAAACCGGCGCCGACGATTCGGGCGCCACGCGGGCCGTTTGCCGAATGGCCGGCGCCACGGCTGCCGCGACTTCTTGAACATTACGGCTTGCCGGCGCGGGAAGCTCAAGCGCCACGAGCGGCGCCGACGGTGCGGGCGTCTCGCGCATGCGCTGGCGCACGATCGCCGAGGCCGCGACCAATTGCAGCCCGCGCGCCTGCATTCCCGGCAGGAATTGCGCGAGCGCCTCGATCGTCGCCTCGTGCGGATGGCCGATGGCGATGGCCGAACCGCGACGCGATGCCACACGTTCCAGTTCGGCCAGTTGGACGCGGATCGCGCGCGCGTCGATTTCGTTGTCGAGGAACACGTCGCGCCCGGCGGCGGCCACGCCGGTTTGTTTGGCGACATCAAGCCCGACCGAAGAACCGGATGTGCGGCTGTCGACGAACAACAGCCCGCGCGCCGCGAGTTCGACCAGCACCGGGCGCATCGCGCGCAAATCGCGGGTGAACTTGCTGCCCATATGGTTGTTGAGCCCGACGGCGAGCGGCAAGCGATCGAGCGCCGACGCGGTGCGCGCGCGGATATCTTCATCCGTCAAAGAAACGCGCAAGGCGCCGGGGCCCGGATCGTCGCGGCCTTCGGGCTCCATCGGCAGATGCAGCATGATCTCGTGCCCGTTGGCGCGCGCGCCGCGCGATTGCGCGTCGATATCGGGCGCGTAGGCGAGATACGAGAACGTGAGCGGCCCCGGCAACGCGGCCAAGCGCGCGGCACGCGCCCGGTCCATGCCCATATCGTCGATGATGATGGCGACATAGGCGCCGGTGCGGATCGCGGGTGCCGGAATGGCGCGGCTTTCCCAGCCGCCGTCGCTTGCGACCGCCATCGGGCGCGGCGGCACGGGTGCCGGCGCCGCGACCACGCCGTCCCGGCGAATACCGAAAAACGGCCCGGCAGGCTCGCGCGGCGGTTCGACGGGCGCGGCGCTGGGCGCTTCGTGAACAGGTTCGGGCGCCGCCACGGCGGCGGCCTGCTGTTCGGGCTGTTGGGTCGCGGCGGCTTGGCTCGCCTGGAACTCGGTCCATCCCCAGGCCAAGACACCGGCCAACGGGACCGCGATCAACGCGGCCCGGCCGAATTCGCGCGCGAATCCTCCGGTGATGGCCATCAAGCCTCCATACACCGATTCGCGCGCGACTCGGATGCGGCTAGGCGCAATGCGACTTGCCGGACGCCAAATCTTCGAGGATCGGACAATCGGGCCGGTCGTCGCCGTGACACTTGGCAACCAGCGTGTTCAGCGTCGCGCGCATCGATTGCAGCTCGGCGATCTTGCGTTCGATATCGTCGATATGGCGCTGGGCGACTTCGCGCACCTGCTGACTCGCGCGTTTGCGGTCGCGCCACAGCGCCAACAGATCGCCGACTTCCTTCACCGAGAACCCCAGCGAGCGCGCACGATGGATGAAACGCAACTCCGCGATCTCTTGTTCGCCGTAGTCGCGATAGTTGTTGTCGCGCCGCGACGCGCGCGCGATCAAACCCACGCTTTCGTAATAGCGGATCGACTTGGCGCTGACGCCCGCCTTCTCCGCCGCCTGACCGATATTCATGTCGAACCTCCGTCGAATTTCCAGCCGCGCAGGCGCAGCGAATTGGCGACAACGCTGACCGAGGACAGCGCCATCGCCGCCCCCGCGATCGCGGGGCTGAGCAAGCCCAACGCCGCCAGCGGCACGCCCGCGACGTTGTAGGCAAAGGCCCAGAACAGATTTTCGGCGATGCGCTTGCGGATCGCGCGCGATAGATCGATCGCGGCGGGGACCAGCATGGGATCGGCACGCAGCAGCACGATCCCCGCCGTGCCGATGGCCGCATCGCTGCCCGTGCCCATCGCGAAACCGCAATCCGCCGCCGCGAGGGCCGGCGCGTCGTTCACGCCGTCGCCGACCATGCCCACGCGCTTGCCCTGGGCTTGGAATGCGCGGATCGCGTCGGCCTTACCCGCCGGCAGAATCTCCGCGCGTACATTGTCGATGCCGAGTTTCGCGGCTGTCGCTTGCGCCGCCGCCAGGCGGTCACCCGACAGCAACGCCACTTCGACGCCGAGTTTCTTGATTTCGGCGATGGCGGCCGCGGCCGAAGCGCGCGGCGCATCTTCGAGCGCGATCAAACCGAGCGCGCGCGTTCCTTCCGCCAGAAGCGTGGGCGTCTGGCCCAATGCCTCGGCCGTGTCGATCGCCGCTTGCAGCGGCCGAAGATCGACGCCGCTTTCGGTCATGTAGCGCAGCGAACCGAGGATCAGCGCGCGACCTTCGACGATGCCCGAAACGCCGCGCCCCGGATGGGCGCGGAAATCGTCGGCCGCGACCACCGGGCCGGGTGCCGCGTTCAAGATCGCTTGCGCCAAAGGATGTTCGGAGCGCGCTTGCAGCGACGCCGCCAAGCGCAGCGTATCCGCATCGCCCGACACCGACGCGACGCGCGGTTTGCCTTCGGTCAACGTGCCGGTCTTGTCGAACACCACGATGTCGACATGCGCGGCGTGTTCCAGCGCGTCGGCATCGTGGATCAGCAGGCCCGTTTTGGCGGCCGCCCCCGTTCCCACGACGATCGCAGTGGGTGTCGCAAGCCCCAGCGCGCAGGGACACGCGATGACCAGCACGCTGATCGCGGCGACAAGGCCGGTGTCCAGATCGCCGTCGAGCAGCCACCAGCCGAACAACGCTGCGATCGCGACCAGCACGATCGCGGGCACGAACACAGCCGAGATGCGGTCGACCAAACGCTGGATCGGCGGCTTCGACGCTTGCGCGTTTTCGACCAGCGCCACGATGCGCGACAACGCCGTGTCGGCGCCCGAGGCCGTGACCTTCACGTCGAGCGCGCCCGTGCCGTTGAGCGAGCCGCCGACGACGGGATCGCCGATATCCTTGGCGACCGCGCGGCTTTCGCCGGTGAGCATCGCTTCGTCGGCTTCGGATTTGCCCGCTATCACGACGCCATCGGCGGGAAAGCGTTCGCCCGGCCGCACGCGCACGATGTCGCCGGATGCCAAAAGGTCCGCGTCGATCTCGGTTTCTTCGTCGCCCGAAACGCGATGCGCTTTGGCCGGTGCCAGCGCCAACAGCCCGCGCACCGCATCGCCCGCCGCGCGCTTGGCGCGGGCTTCCAGGAATTTGCCGAGCCGGATCAGCGCGATCACGACGGCGGCGCCTTCCAGATAGTGGTGCGCGTGATGGCCCGGCGGCTGGCTCGCAATCAGCCAGGCGCTGTAGAAGAACGCGGCACTCGTGCCCAGCGCCACCAGCAGATCCATATTGCCCGTGCCCGCGCGCAAAGCGCGCCAGCCCGCGACGTAGAAGCGCGCGCCCAGCCAGAACTGCACCGGGGCCGCCAAGGCGAGCGCCAGATACCCGGGCAGCGAAAAATCGAACCAGCCCCAATGGGCGGCCATCTCGGCGACCAGCGGCGCCGACATGACGAAAGCGAGGATCGTCAGCCGCTTTTCGCGCGCAAGTCCGGCGGCGTCCTGTGCGGCTTGGATCGCCGCGCGTTCGCCTTTGTCCGACCACGCGGCCGCGTCGTAGCCCGCATCGCGCACGCGATCGATCGCCGCGCGCAAGACAGGCCCCGCTTCGCTTGAAATTTCCAGCCGCGCCTTCTCGGTCGCGAGATTGACGCTCGCCCGGCTCACGCCCGGCACTTGGGCGAGCGCTTTCTCGACGCGGCCGACGCACGAAGCGCAGGTCATGCCGCCGATCTTCAGATCGAGCGTTGCGGGCGGGGCGGGCCGGAGGGTCGAAATCGTGTCCATGGCCAGATCTTCATCCTTACCGTTCTAGGAAGGTCAAGGTTATATTGCGAAATCGATCGGACTAATTGAGGTCAACTTGCCGCAGCCCCCAATTAAGCGTTAATTCGTCAAAATCTGCGAAACTGGACAGATGATGCGCTTTTCACGATTCCTATCGCTCGCAGCCCTTGTCGTCGCCCTTGGCGCCTGCGCCGAACGCCTGCCGCCGGGCGGCGTGGCCAAGCTTGACGGGGTCTACGAGGGCGAAGTGACCCGGTCTTCCGGGCCGGTCCATAGCTGCCCCACCGCGTTCAAGCTGCGCGCACGCGTCGCTTCGGGCGAAATGCGCGGCGAGATTCTCGACTTCGAACAACCGGACGCCGTCATCGACCGCTTCTTCGCCTTTATCGAAGCCGACGGGCGCGTGACCACGGCGTTCCGCGGCGGCAGCGAGACCTATGGCGTCAGTGGCAGTTTCGGATCGGCGACGTTCTCCGCCCTTGCCAACGGCCGCGCCTGTAGCTTCTCGGCCTTCGCCCGCAGGAAGCAGTGACCGACCCCGCCAATCTCCGGCAGATGGTCCGTCTCGGGCCGCGATCGCTGGGCCGCACGCGCTATCGTTTCGCGCTGCTGGGCCTTGCGCTGGCGATGGCGGTGGGGTTTTTCGGCTATTTCGTCTACAGCGCGACGCACGCGACCGACCGCGCGCGCGCCGACGCGACGCGCGAGATGCGCATCCTCGCCTCGGTCCTGTCCGACCAGGCCGACAGCGTCATCGCGCGCGTCGAATTCGTCGTCGCGACCGTCGCCAACGAGGCGGCAACCGTTTCCAATCCCGAAGGCTGGACGAATACGGTCCGCCTGTCGGCGATGCTGGGCCGGTTCCTGACCGCCGACGGCGGCTTCCGTTCCTTCGCGGTCTTCGACAACGGCGGCAACCTCGCCGCCAGTGCCGGCGCGCCGCCGCGCGAAATGCCCGGCGAAGTCAACGCCGCCATCGCGCGCGCCATCGCCGACCCGTTGACCGGCACCGCGATTTTGCGCCCGTTGCAGGTCGATAACGGCCCGGCGCTGTTTGCCATCGCCCCCATCGTCGGCGTCTTGCCGGGCCAAGTTATCGGCGCGATCGCGGCGGAGATTCCCGCCGCCGCCTTCGCGCGCTTCTATTCGGGCCTCGAAAGCGGGCGCGGCCGCGAATTGGCGCTGATCGATACGCGCGGCTGGGTCGTGGTGCGCGCACCCGACGATGCGCGCTATCTCGACCGCGCGCTTGCAACCCTGCCCTTCGCCAACCTGATCCGCGCGGCCGAGGCGGCGAACGGCGCCGCCGTCGTCGCCACGCTGCCGGGGCTCGACGGCATCGAACGCGTCAGCGTCGCCAAACGCGTCGCCAACCGGCACTTCGCGGTCGTCGCGGGCGCGCCGACCACGAATTTCCTGACCGAATGGCGCGGCACGCTGGGCGTAAGCATGCCCTTCTCCGCCCTCGTCGTCGCCGCGTTCCTGTTCCTGCTGCTGTCGCTGGGCCGGCATTTGGGCCGCGTCGAGGATTCGGAAGCCTCGCTGCTTGAATCCGAACGCCGCTTCCAGACGCTGGTGGGCAACGTGCCCGGCATCGTCTTCCAGCGCATCCAACTGCCCGGCCGCCGGCCCGAATTCGTGTGGGTCAGCGAAGGTGTGGAGCGCCTGCTGGGCCTCACCCGCGAAACCGCCGCGCGCGACGGCGGGCGCATCTTCAACGACTACACGCACCCGCGCGATCTCGAAACGCTGCGCCGCGCGTATCAGCGTTCGGCCGAGGACCTTCAGCCCATTCATTGGATCGGCCGCGTGCGCCACGTCAACGGCGAACAGCGCTGGTTCGAAATCACCTCGCGCCCCCGCCGCCAGGCGGACGGTGCGGTGATGTGGGAAGGCATCGCGCTCGATGCGACCGAGCGCAAACGCGCCGAGGACTCGCTCGCCATCCTGCGCGAGCAGCTCGAAGCCAAACGCGCCCAGCTCGAATTGGCACTGGCCAACATGGCGCAAGGCATCGCCGTGTTCGACAAGCGGATGCGCCTGATCGTGCGCAACGCGCGCTATCTGGAGCTGTTCAAGCTCAGCGAAAGCGAGGCGCGCGAAGGCGTTTCGCTGATCGAACTTCTGCGCGTTTCGCTGCGCAACGGCCACTACCACGGCGACGCCGCGCGCCAGGCGATCCGCGAACGCATCAAGGGTGCACGCGCGCGCGAAGCCACGACGATCGTCCAGCGCCTGAAGGACGGAAGGGTCATCGACGTCTATATGCGTCCGATCGAAGGCGGGGGCCATGTCGCGACCTTCACCGACATCACCGCGCGCGAAGCGACCGAAGCGGCGCTGCGCGAGGCGAAGGAAGCCGCCGAGCTGGCCGACCGCGCCAAGTCGCAGTTCCTGGCGAATATGAGCCACGAGCTGCGCACACCGCTCAACGCCATCATCGGCTTCGCCGAGATCATGGACGACCAACTCTTCGGCCCGCTGGGCGACCAGCGTTATGCCGAGTACGTCAAAGACATCGAGGAATCGGGCAAGCACCTGCTGACCTTGATCAACGACATCCTGGATCTGTCGAAGATCGAGGCGAACGAGGCGACGTTGCGCGAAGAGCAGGTGGATCTGGGCGGCGTGTTCGAAGCCTGCGCGCGTCTGGTGCGCGAACGCGCGCAGCGCGCGCGCGTCGAGCTGCGGATACCGACGGGCGGCAATCTGCCGGTCGTGTGGGCGGACCGCGCGAAGCTCAAACAGATCCTGCTGAATCTTCTCACCAACTCGGTGAAGTTCACCCCGGCCGAAGGCATGGTCGACGTCGAAACGGGGCTGCGTCCGGACGGCGGCGTCTTCATGCGCGTGCGTGACACCGGGATCGGCATGCGCGCGGAGGACATCCCCGTCGCATTGCAGCCTTTCCGCCAGATCGAGAACTCGCTCGCCCGCAAGCACCAGGGCACGGGCTTGGGCCTCCCCCTCTCGCTGTCGCTCGCCCGGATGCATGGCGGGGACATCGCAATCGTCTCGCAACCCGGCAAGGGCACGTCGGTGACGCTGAACCTGCCCCCCGACCGCACGGTCGCCCCGCACGGCGCCCGCGAAACCGAGCCCAGCGTGGCCGAATTCCTGGCCGGGCGCAGCGTCGGCGGCGCCTGACAGCGCCCGCCAAACTCGGCTATAACCGCCCTCCGGATCGAGGGAGACGCATAAAAATGGCCGGCGACATGACCCAGTTGAAGGCGCTGATCGCGCGCGTGGCCGATGGCCACGCCCTGACCCAGGCGGAGGCCGAGCAGGCGTTCGACATCATGATGTCGGGCAACGCCACGCCCGCGCAGATGGGCGCCTTTTTGATGGCGCTGCGCGTGCGCGGCGAGACCGTCGACGAAATCGCCGCCGCCGCGCGCACGATGCGCGCCAAGGCGCTTAAGGTGAACGCGCCCGCCGGCGCGGTCGAGGCCGTGGGTACCGGCGGCGACGCGTCGGGCAGCTTCAACATTTCGACCGCGTCGTCCTTCGTCGTCGCCGGCGCGGGCCAGAAGGTCGCCAAGCACGGCAACCGCGCCTTCTCGTCGAAATCGGGGGCGGCCGACATTCTCACGTCGCTCGGCGTCAACGTCGAATGCGACGTGAAGCTCGTCGAATACGCGATCTCCAAAGCCTGCGTGGGCTTCATGATGGCGCCGCGCTTCCACTCCGCGATGCGCCATGTCGGCGGCGTGCGCGTCGAGATGGGTACCCGCACGATCTTCAATCTGCTCGGCCCCCTCGCCAACCCGGCGGGCGTGAAGCGCCAGCTCGTCGGCGTGTTCGCGCGCAAATGGGTTCGCCCCGTCGCCGAAACGCTCGGCCGCTTGGGATCCGAACACGCTTGGGTGGCGCACGGCTCCGACGGGCTCGACGAGATCACGACGACCGGCCCAACCTTCATCGCGGAGTTCCGCGACGGCAAGGTCAACGAGTTCGAGGTGACGCCCGAACAAGTCGGCATTCCGCGCGCCAAGCCCGAAGATTTGAAGGGCGGCACGCCGGCGGAAAACGCCGTCATGCTGCGCGAATTGCTCGACGGCAAGAAAGGCCCGTTGCGCGACGTCGTGCTGATGAACGCGGGCGCCGTGCTGGTCGTTTCCGGCGCGGCCGCCGATCTCAAGCAAGGTATTTCGCAGGCCGGCGCGTCGATCGATTCCGGTGCCGCGAAACGCGCACTGGAATCGCTAATCGAAATCACCAACCGTTCGGCCGCCTGATATGGACGACGTGCTGGCGAAAATCTGCGCGGATACGGCCATCGAGGTCGGCAAACGCAAGCTGCGCGTGCCGGTCGAGCGCTTGCGCGCGCAGGCCGAGAAATTGCCGCCGCCGCGCGGTTTCGCCAACGCCTTGCGCGCGGCCAAGACGCGCGGCGCGGTGCCGTTGATCGCGGAGATCAAAAAGGCCTCGCCGTCGAAAGGTTTGATCCGCCCGGATTTCGATCCGCCGAAACTGGCGCGCAGCTATCGCGATGGCGGGGCGTCGTGCCTGTCGGTGCTGACCGACAAGCCGTATTTCCAAGGCGAGGATGCGTATCTCGTCGCCGCGCGCGACGCGGTTCCCCTGCCCGCTTTGCGCAAGGATTTCATGCTCGGCGAATACCAGATCGAGGAAAGCCGCGCGCTGGGGGCGGATTGCATTCTGCTGATCCTCGCCTGTTTGGACGATTGCACCGTGCAGGACCTTTGCGAGCTCGCATTGACGCGCGGCATGGATGTGCTGGCCGAAGTGCACGACGAAGAAGAAATGGCGCGCGCGTTGAAGCTGCCCGCCACCGGCCCGGGCGGCACGGTGACGATGCTGGGCGTCAACAACCGCAATCTCAAAACGCTGAAGGTCGATCTGGCGACTTTCGAGCGTTTGGCGCCGATGGCGCCGAAGGATCGCTTGCTGGTCGCCGAAAGCGGCATCAAAACGCGCGCCGATATCGACCGCCTGACGAAAACCGGTGCGGGCGCCTTCTTGGTCGGCGAAAGCCTAATGCTGCAGAACGACGTCACCGCCGCGACGAAGGCGCTGATCGGATGAGCAAGCTCACGCATTTCGACGCGTCGGGCAACGCCGTCATGGTCGACGTGTCGGCCAAGGATGCGACGGAACGCGAAGCTGTCGCGCGCGGTCGCGTCGTGATGGATGCCGCGACGCTGAAGGAAATCGTCGGCCGGCGGATCAAGAAGGGCGACGTGCTGGCGATCGCCCAGGTCGCGGGCATCATGGCCGCAAAGAAGACGCATGAATTGATCCCGCTGTGCCACCCGCTGCTGCTGTCGTCGGTGAAGGTCGAGCTTTCGCCCAACGAAGCCGAGAACGCGGTCGAGATCGAAGCGCGGGTGAAGGTCACGGGCCAGACGGGCGTGGAGATGGAAGCGCTGACCGCCGTTTCGGCCGCGGCGCTGACCGTCTACGACATGGTCAAAGCGATCGATCGCGGCATGCGTATCGAGAATGTCCGCTTGGTACGCAAGACCGGCGGCAAATCCGGCACGTTCGAACAAGCATGATCCCGGTCGCCGAAGCCCAGCAGCGCATCCTTTCCGGGCTTCACGCGATCGGCGCGGAGACGATCGGCCTTGACGCAGCACTTGGCCGCACGCTCGCCGAAGACGTCCGCGCGCGCCTCACGCAGCCGCCTGCTCCCGTTTCGGCGATGGACGGCTACGCCGTGCGGGCCGCCGACATCGCGTCGCTGCCCGCATCGCTCAAGCGCATCGGCCAAGCGCCCGCCGGCCATCCGTTCGACGGCAAGGTGGGTGCGGGCGAATGCGTGCGCATCTTCACCGGCGGCGAAGTGCCCGAAGGCGCCGACACGATTTTGATTCAAGAGGACGCCGAGGAAAGCGACGGCATCGTCCGCCCGAAGGAAAGCGTGAAGCGCGGCACTTATGTGCGTCCCGCCGGGCTCGATTTCCGCGAGGGCGACGTCGTGCTGCGCGATGGGACGACGCTCGATCCGCGCCATATCGGTTTGGCGGCCGCATCGAACCATGCGTGGCTGTCGGTGCGCCGCCGTCCCCGCGTCGCCATTCTCGCGACCGGCGACGAAATCGTGCTGCCCGGCACGATGCCGAAAAAGGGGCAGATCGTTTCGTCGAACGGCCCGTCGCTTGCGGCCTTCGTGCGGCGCGCGGGCGGCGAGCCGATCATACTGCCGATCGCGCCCGACGATCCGGCGGCGCTGAAGGAACTCGCGCGCGGGGCCGCCGGCGCCGATCTGCTCGTCACCTCGGGTGGCGCCTCGGTCGGCGAACACGATCTCGTGCGCTCGGCGCTCGGCGAAGAAGGCTTGTCGCTCGATTTTTGGCAGATCGCGATGCGCCCCGGCAAACCGCTGATGTTCGGCAAGCTCGGCGCGATCCCGCTGCTCGGGCTTCCCGGCAATCCGGTGTCGGGCTTCGTCTGCGCGCATCTGTTCCTCGGCCCCGCCATCGCCAAGCTGCTCGGCAAGACGGATGTGTTGCCGCAGCCAATGGCCGCGAAACTCGGCCGCGATCTCGCCGCCAACGACCGGCGCGAGGATTATCTGCGCTCGACTTTGGCGCGCGACGCGGGCGGCAATCTGATCGTCACGCCTTTCGAGAAGCAGGACAGCTCGATGATTTCGGTCCTCGCCCGGGCCGATGCGTTGGCGATTCGCCCGGCGGGCGCCCCTGCCGCCAAAGCGGGCGATTCCATCGCCGTTCTCCCCTTGGCCTGATTTTCGGTTGTGGATAAGGCTTGACCCGAGAAACGAACCGAACTAGAACATTCGTAGTCCGTTGCATCTCTGTTTTCGACATGTTGTCGGGAGATGCGCCGAGACACCCCATCGGTGGCGCTTTTTAGTGCAGTCGGCCCGGGTGTCCCGCCGGACCCCGATCAACCCCGTCCGCCCCGTACCGGGCGGGCCCGCGAAGCGAGGGCGAACCATGCTGACGCGCAAACAATACGAATTGCTGCTGCTGATCAATCAGCGCCTGACCGAGATCGGCGTTCCGCCCTCGTTCGACGAGATGAAGGATGCGCTGGGTCTCAAATCCAAGTCGGGCATCCATCGCCTGATCACGGGGCTTGAGGAACGCGGCTTCATCCGCCGCCTGCCCCATCGCGCGCGTGCGCTGGAAGTCGTGCGCCTGCCCGACAATCTGGCCGCGCAAGGCGTCAAGCCCGCGTCGAACGCCGCGATGCCGGCGGCCGAAGCCGCCGCCGCGCGCGGCTTCCGCCCGCAGATCATTCGCGGCGACGGCAAGATGCCGCTGGGCGGTGCCGCCGTGGCCAACGCCAACGAAGTGGTGAAGCTGCCGCTCTATGGCCGCATCGCCGCCGGTCTGCCGATCGAAGCGGTGCGCGATACGTCCAACGCCATCGACGTGCCGCCGTCGCTGCTGGGGCGTGGCGACCATTTCGCGCTGGAAGTCGCCGGCGATTCGATGATCGAAGCGGGCATTCTGGACGGCGACACGGTCATCATCCAAAAGGCCGAGACGGCCGATAACGGCCAGATCGTCGTGGCGCTGATCGACGAACAGGAAGTGACGCTGAAGCGTTTCCGCCGCCGGGGCGCTTCGATCGCGCTGGAACCAGCGAACAAGAACTACGAAACCCGCATCTTCGGGCCCGACCGCGTGCGCGTGCAGGGCAAGATGGTGGCGCTGGTGCGCAAGTTCGACAGCTAGCGCCGCAAACTCCTTAGCCTTTCCGATGGGCCGGAAAACCCTGGGGGAAACCCCGGGGTTTTTCGTTTTCAGCGCCGGAATTCGGGCTCGCGCGGCCGCGGCGGCGAAACCCAGGGCCGCGCCCCGCGCGACTCGCGCACGGTTTCGATCCGCAACGCGCCGTCCTTGATCCAGATCGCGTGCGCGCCGTCGGCCAGCAGATCCATGCGGTCGATCGCGCGGCCGGTCATGCGCCGGCAGGTCGCGTAAAGCGCCACGGGTGCGATCGTCAGATCCGTATCGCGGCACGCGACCGGCAAAGCGCGCGGCTGGCGCACCAGCGCCACCGTCGCGCCGTTCGCGCGATAGACGCAATGTGTGACCGCGCAATCGAGACGCCCGTCGAGCGATTTGCCGATGCGCGGCCAGGATTCGATTCCGTCGTCGATTTCGCCGTCGCGGCGCAGCCAGGTTTCGCGCACGAAACCGCCGCCGCGCGGGCGCGACAACATCAAGCGCCCCGCCTCGTCGCGCACCGCCATCAAGCGCCCGTCGCCGGAAACGAGGATATGCGGCGGCTCGACCGTACCGAGCGACATCAATCCCGCGATCACGGCGGGTGCGCCCGCAAGCCTTATGCGGCCGGTCCACAGGCACAGCCACAAACCGCCGAACGCGGCCAGCGCCATGCCCCAAAGCGGCATCGCCGGGAACAACGCGACCGCGCCGTCGAGCCCCGCGACCCAGCGCGCGATGTCGAGCAAGCGGTCGATACCCCAGCCCATCGGGACCAGCGCCCAGGATTCGAGACCGAAGGGAAAGAGCAATCCCGCGACGATCGCCCAGGGCATGATCCACAAGCCGGTCAGCGGCACGCCCAGAAAATTCGCGAGCAAGCCGAACGCCGCGAAGCGATTGAAATGGTAAAGCGCGAAGGGCGCGCTGGCGAAGCCCGCGACGACCGAGGTCATCGTGGCGCCCGCGAACCAAACCAACGCGCGTCGCGTCCAGCGCCGATCGGCGCGCCAGCGCTGGAACGTGTCGCGCGACGCTTCCCACGCGGCGACGAGCGCCACGACCGCGCCGAACGACATTTGGAACGAGGCGCTCAGCAGGCTTTCGGGCCGGAAAGCGAGGATTGCGGCGGCGGCCCAGGCGACCAAGCGCAAGGTGATCGCCGTTCGGTCGATCAACAAAGCGAGCAGCACGATGCCGGTCATCAGCCAGGAGCGCGTCGTCGGCACGCTCGCCACCGCGAAGAACGTATAGAACGTGATCGCCGCCAGCGCGCCGAGCGCCGCGATCTTCTTGGTGTCGGTGCCGAGTGCCACCGCCGGCACGAAGGCGAGCAGCAAGCGGATCGCGAAGAACACAATGCCCGCGACCATGCCGATATGCAGGCCCGAGATCGACAGAATGTGCTGGAGCCCTGAATCGCGGAAGGCTTCGAGCGCATCCTGCGGCACGGCGCCCTGCTCGCCCGCGATCAACGCTGCGGCGATCGGCCCGGCGGGCGGCGGCAGCGTGTCGAGGATGCGGCGCGCGGCCTCTGCCCGCCACCGCGCGAGCGTTTGCATCGGCGCCGAAACGGGTGCCTGCGCAACCACGACAGGGGCGTCGAGCGCGTAACCGACACCGCCCAAGCGCTCGAACCAGGCTTGGCGCGTGAAGTCGAACGCGCCGGGCGCACTTGGCCCCGGCGGCGGCATCAGGAAGGCGCGCGACACGCGGATGTCGTCGCCGGGCGCGAAGGCACCGAGCTTCGCATCGATGCGCAAGCGCACTGTCTCCGGCGTCGCCGCCGGATCGAGGCTTGCGATCGACAAGCGATCGAGCGTGACGCGTGTACCCTCGGGGCGTAGCGCGATCTCGACCACGCGGCCTTCGATGGCGACGGGACCGATACGCTTTTCGATCACCGGGGCGGCGACATCCTGCGCCCGGAACTGCGCCATCGCGAAACCCAAGCTCGCGGCCAGCAGGGCCGCCGCCAGAACGCGCACGGATCCGACCGTGCGGCCGAGAATCAGGAAGGCCAGCGCCATGGCCGCGAAGCCCGGCGCGATCCAGAACGCCGGCTCCACCGGCAGCGCGAAATAGAAACCGATGCCGGCGCCGAACGCGACCGGCAGCCACAGCACCAGACGGCCGCGCATCGCTTCGCCGGTACGAAGGACGAACCCCGCAAGCCCGTCCGTCCTTGCGGGCGGCGCAAGGGCATCGGGCGGATCGAAACGATGCATGGGGCGGGGCCATGTGCTAGGCAGTGGCCGCGCCGGGCAGGTCCCGGCGGTCCGCCCCGCCTATCTCAAGTTTTGGATTTAATACGGTTTTCCGATGAGCGACAAGATCGTCTGCCGTTTCGCACCGTCCCCCACCGGCTATCTGCATATCGGGGGTGCGCGGACCGCGTTGTTCAACTGGCTCTATGCCAAACGTTTCGGCGGCACGTTCCGCCTGCGCATCGAGGATACGGATCGCGCGCGCTCCACGCCCGAAGCGACCGCCGCCATTCTCGACGGCATGAAATGGCTCGGCCTCGATTGGGATGACGAGGTCGTCCACCAATTCGCGCGCATGAATCGCCATGCGGAAGTCGCCAACCAATTGCTCGCCTCGGGCGGCGCCTATTATTGCTATGCGAGCCCGCAAGAACTCGACGATATGCGCGCCGCACAAAAGGCCGCCGGCAAGCCGATCCGCTATGACGGGCGCTGGCGCGACCGCGACCCGAAGGACGCGCCCGAAGGCGTGAAGCCGGTCGTACGTTTGAAGGCGCGCCAAGACGGCGTGACCGTGATCCGCGACCGCGTGCAGGGCGACGTGACGATCGGCAACGATCAGCTCGACGACATGATTCTGCTGCGCGCCGACGGCACGCCGACCTACATGCTGTCGGTCGTCGTCGACGATTACGACATGGGCGTCACCCACGTCATCCGCGGCGACGACCATCTGAACAACGCCGCGCGCCAGATGCAGCTGATCGAGCGTTTGGGCTGGCCCGTACCCGTCTATGCCCATATCCCGCTGATCCATGGCGCCGACGGCGCGAAGCTGTCCAAGCGCCACGGCGCGCTGGCGGTCGACGCCTATCGCGACATGGGCTACCTGCCCGAAGCGATGCGCAACTATCTGCTGCGTCTGGGCTGGGCGCATGGCGACGAAGAGATCATTTCGACCGCGAAAGCGATCGAGTGGTTCGATATCGACGCGGTCGGCCGCTCGGCTTCGCGCTTCGATTTCAAGAAGCTCGACAATCTTAACGGCCACTACATGCGCGAGACGGCCGACGACGTGCTGTTCGGCCACGCCGCCCCGTTGATCGAGAAGGAAGCCGGGGTCTCGATCTCGCCCGAGGGCAAGGCGCGACTGATCGCCGGTATGGGCGGACTGAAAGCGCGCGCCAAGACGCTGCTCGAACTCGCCAAAGCGGCGACGTTCTACGTGCGCAGCCGTCCCCTCGCCCTCGACGACGGCGCCAAGAAGCTGCTCGCCGGCGACGCGAAAGCCAATCTCGCCAAGGGCCGCGACCTGTTGGCGCAGGCGGCGGAATGGAATGCCGCGTTCCTCGAGGAAACCTTCCGCAAGGCGGCGGAAGCGGAGGGCGCGAAGCTCGGACTGCTCGCCCAGCCGCTGCGCGGTGCCTTGACCGGCCAAGCCACGTCGCCGCCGATTTTCGAGGTCATGGCGATTTTGGGCAAAGACGAGACCCTGGGCCGTATCGATGACGCGTTAGCAGCATAGCCGCCCGGCGGTAACGGCAGGGGTGAAGGCCGGGATATCATCACCCTGCCCTTGCCAAAATCGGGCGGCTAGGCTCCAATGCCGCAACTGCGAAATACCGAGGCCCGTCCGGGCCGAAATGGGAGCCCGTCAGGGCTTCCGACGAGGGGCGAATTCCACGCTCCGCACTCCAGCAAATCGAGGGGACCCGCATGTCGAAATCCGTGACAATGACCGACAAAGCCACCGGGAAAGAGTATCAATTCCCTGTCCTGTCGGGCAGCGTGGGCCCCGACGTCATCGACGTTCGCAAGCTCTACACGGACACCGGCTACTTCACCTACGATCCGGGCTACACCTCGACCGGCGCTTGCAAATCGGCGATCACCTATATCGACGGCGACAAGGGCGTGCTGCTGCATCGCGGCTACGCGATCGAGGATCTCGCCGAACATAGCGACTTCATGGAAGTCGCCTATCTGATCCTGAAGGGCGAGCTGCCCAGTGCGGCCGAGAAGACCAAGTTCAACCGCGACATCACGCTGCACACGATGTTGCACGAGCAGATCAACCGCTTCTTCTCGGGCTTCCGCCGCGACGCGCACCCGATGGCGGTGATGTGCGGCGTGGTCGGCGCGCTGTCGGCCTTCTATCACGACAGCCTGGACATCGCGGACCCGCACCAGCGGATGATCGCGTCGTACCGCCTGATCGCGAAAATGCCGACCATCGCGGCGATGGCCTACAAATACTCGATCGGCCAGCCGTTCATGTATCCGCAGAACAATCTGGCCTACGCCGACAACTTCCTGCAGATGACCTTCGGCGTGCCGTGCGAGCCCTATAAGGTCAATCCCGTCCTCGCCAAGGCGATGGACCGCATCTTCATCCTGCACGCCGACCACGAGCAGAACGCGTCGACCTCGACCGTGCGTCTGTCGGGCTCGTCGGGCGCCAATCCGTTCGCTTGCATCGCGGCGGGCATCGCCACGTTGTGGGGCCCCGCGCATGGCGGCGCCAACGAAGCCGTCTTGAAGATGCTGGCGGAGATCGGCCACAAGGACCGCATCCCCGAATTCATCAAGCGCGTGAAGGACAAGAACGAAGGCGTGCGCCTGATGGGCTTCGGCCATCGCGTGTACAAGAACTACGATCCGCGCGCCAAGGTGATGGCCAAGACCTGCCAGGAAGTGCTGGGCGAACTCGGCATCAAGAACGATCCGCTGCTCGACATCGCGGTCGAACTGGAGCGTATCGCGTTGCAGGACGAGTACTTCGTCTCGAAGAAGCTCTACCCGAACGTCGATTTCTATTCGGGCATCATTCTGAAGGCGATGGGCTTCCCGACCGCCATGTTCACGGCGCTGTTCGCGCTGGCCCGCACCGTGGGCTGGATCGCCCAGTGGAACGAGATGATCGAGGACCCGGAACAGAAGATCGGCCGCCCGCGCCAGCTGTATACCGGCCCGGCGCACCGTCCCTTCGTGCCGCTCGACAAACGCGCCTAACCGAGCTACGAACACCCCGAGCCCGCGAACAACGCGGGCCGGGGTTTCCCCCGGGAGGAATGCCGTGTTGAACGCCAAACGTCAGGAACGCGTCGAATTCGTGCCCGCCGCCCGCCTCGGGTCGATGCTGGGCCGCCGCCGTTTGCCCCCCGCCGCCAACGACAACCAGCCCGGTTTGGCGCGCATCGCGCGTTGGGCCGGCTTCGCGATGTTCTTGATCGCGTTCGGCGTTTTCGCCCTCAAAGCGGGCGTCTGAGACCGGCTTTGGCCGGTCCCCGCGCAGGGGACCGGCGCCGGTTCCCTTACTTTTCGATCAATTCGATCTTGTAGCCGTCCGGATCTTCGATGAAGGCGATCACGGTCGTGCCGTGCTTCATCGGTCCCGGCGGGCGGGTGATTTTGACGCCCGATTCGCCCAGCGACTTGCACACGCCGTAGATATCCTTCACGCCCAGCGCGATATGGCCGAAGCCGTCGCCCAGATTATAGGGCGCGTGGTCCCAATTATGGGTGAGCTCGATCACCGTGTTCGTCGCCTCGTCGCCATAGCCGACGAACGCCAGCGTGAATTTGCCGTCCGGAAAATCCTTCCGGCGCAGCAACTTCATGCCCAGCTTGTCGCAATAGAAGGCGATCGACTTGTCCAGGTCGAACACGCGTATCATCGTATGCAGCATTCGGAATTCGGTCATCGCGTCCAGGCTCCCTTGGAAGGGCGGCAGAATGGCGCGTCGCGGGGCTTTGCGCCAGCCCCCGAAACGCTGTAGGACGGCGCCATGGATAAAGTCAGGACCGCCGTGATCGGCACGGGCCATTTCGGCCGTTACCACGCCGACAAATACGCCAAGTCGCCGCTCTCGCAATTCGTCGGCGTCGTCGACGCCGATCCGGGCACGCGCGAAACCGTCGCCGGGAAATACGGCGTCGCCGCCTTCGCCGATCATCGCGAATTGATCGGCAAGGTCGATGCGGTTTCGGTCGTCGTGCCCACGGTGCTGCATCACGACGTGGCGCGCGACCTGATCGACGCCGGCATCCATGTGCTGATCGAAAAGCCGATCGCCGAAACGGTGGAACAAGGGGCCGCCCTCGTGGCGCTCGCCGACCGGCGCAACGTGGTGCTGCAGGTCGGGCATCTCCAGCGCTTCCTGCTGGAACGGCTGGAAGCGGCCGAGTTCGTCGGCACGCCGCTTTATATCGAAAGCGTGCGCATCCATCCGTTCAAGCCGCGCGCGCTCGACGTGTCGGTCGTGCTCGACCTGATGATCCACGATATCGACCTCGTCCTCGCCTTCGCGAATTCGCCGGTCGAAACGATCCATGCGATCGGCACGCCGGTCGTGACGGACGAGGAGGATATCGCGAATGTGCGCCTCGGCTTCGCGTCGGGATGCGTGGCCAACATCACCGCGAGCCGCGTGAGCCGGACGACCGAACGGCGGATGCGCCTTTTCGGCCGCGAATCCTATGTCAGCATCGATCTGCAAAACCGGCGGTTCGCCGCGATGCGCCGGGGCGACGGCGAGCCTTGGGCGCCGGGCCTGCCGCCGGTCGAGCGCATCGAGCGCGAATACGCCGACGGCGACGATCTGGCCGCCGAGATCGAAAATTTCCTGGGCGCCGTGCAAGGCAAGCACAAGCCGCTGGTCGACGGGCGCGCCGGGCTTCAGGCGCTGGACGTCGCGCTGAAGATCGAAGAAGCGACGCGCGCCCACCGCGAACGCATCCTCAAGACCTACGGCTAAGAATCTCCAGCACGGCCGAAGCGGCGCGATCCGACGGATAAATCCCCTTTCGGATCTCGCCTTCGCCGAGCTTCGCGCAAACCGCATCGAATTCGGCGCGCATCGCCGCGGCGAATTCCTTGTCGTCGATAAGGCGCGCGAGATCGGCGGCCAGCGTTTCGGGCGTGCAAGCTTCCTGCAAACGCTCGGGCAATATCTCGCGGCCCGCGATCAAATTCGGCGGCGTGACATGCGTCACCTTGATCAGCCTTCGCGCGAGGAAAGCGGAAAGCGCGTTGACCTTGTGCCCGACGGCGACCGGCAAACGCGCGACCGCGAGCTCCAAAACCGACGTGCCCGAGATGCTCAGCGCCGCGTCCGCCGCCGCCATCGCCGCGCGCTTGTCGTCGGGCGAATTCACGCGCACAACGCGGCCGGGCAGCGTCTTGGCGAATTCCGCCGACAGCGCGTCGGTATTGGCGACATAGGGCAGCAGGAACACCGGCGCTTTGCGGCCTTGCGCGAACCGGCGCAACGCGTCGCCGAAAATCGGCGCCATACGGTTGAACACGCCGCGCCGGCTGCCGGGCAATACCTCGATCACCAGATCGTCGGCCGCAATACCATGCGCCGCGCGGAAGGCGTCGCGCGCGCCTGGCTGCGGCAAGGCTTCGATGGACGGATGGCCGACATAGATCGCCTTCAAGTCCAGCGTGGCGAAGAAATCCGGCTCGAACGGGAACAGCGCGAGGATGGCGTCGACGCGGCGCTTCAACTTTTTCGCGCGGCCCGGACGCCACGCCCAAAGCTGCGGCGCCACGTATTGGACGATCGCGACACCCGTGTCGCGCACGCGATCGGCGACGCGCAAACCGAAACTCGGCGCGTCGATCAGTACGACGATGTCGGGCTTGGCTTCGCGGATCGCGGCCGCCGTGCGCTTCAGCCGGTCGAGAATGACCGGCAGCTTCGGCAGCACCTCGACGAACCCCATCACCGACAGATCGCCGATCGGGAACAGCGTTTCCAGACCTTCGGCCGCCATGCGTTCGCCGCCGATGCCGGCGAAACGCAACGACGGATCTTGCTTGCGCAAACTCGCCATCAGCTTGGCGCCGAGATTGTCACCCGACGGTTCGGCCGCAACGAGGAAGACCAGCCTGCCGGTCATGGCGTGACGCCATAGACGAAGATGCCCGCGGCGTCGGCGGCCTTGGCCATCGCGTCGCGATCCATGACGATCGCCGCCCCCGCCTCCACCGCGATGCCGCGCAAGCCCGCGCGCTTGGCCTGGTCGATCGTGTCGAGGCCGATCGTCGGCAGATCGACGCGCTGGTCCTGGCCCGGCATCGCCGCCTTCACCAGAATGCCGCCCGGCAAGGGCGCGTTGCGGATCAGCGCCGTTGTGCCGCCGCGTCCTTCCTTGGCGCGCACTTCGCCGTCGCGCACCAGCACGGCTTGGCCGCGCTCGGTCCGGCCCAGCGCCTTCGCCGCCGCGAAGCCCGCGTCGATATCGCCACGTTCCTTATCCGTCGGCGTTTCGCGCCCGTAAGCGCCCGCCGTCGCCAGAAGGTCGGGGCGCAATTCCGGCACGCCCATCACTTTGAAACCCGCGCGCTCCACTTCCGCGAGCACGCGCGCGAGCAACGACGCGTCGCCGCCCCACACGGGCAGCAGGCGCAGCAGCACGCGAAACCCTGTCCAGTCGAGCCGGAGCCCCGCGAAAGACGGCCGCAGGAACAAACCGGCCATGCCGACATGCGTGCAGCCCGCTTGGCGCAACGCCGCGAAAATGGCGCCCGCTTTGCCGACGGGCAAAATCAGATCGGCGAGTTTGGGATCGACCGAGCCTTCAAGGCCCAGCACGAACATGTCCGGCCGCGCTTCGCACAAAAGCTCCGGAAGGCGGCCCCCGCTGGCGATCAATCCGATCTTCGGCGGAGAGGTCGGCGTCATCGGCGGCTCACGCCGCCCCGTCGGCCTTGGGCAGGCACAGCGAACGGTTGTTGGCGGTGCGGATGAACTCGACGATATCCATCACCGGCGCCACATGCGCGTGCAGCTTGGTCGCGTCGTCCAAACGCTCGGCCAACGTGCCTTCCTGCGCGAACAACAGGCGATAGGCGGTGCGCAGATCGTGGATCTGATCGCGGCTGAAACCGCGGCGCTTCAAGCCGACGATGTTGAGGCCTTGGAGGCGCGCGCGATCGCCGGTGACCATGCCGTAGGGGATGACGTCGCCCTCGACGCCGGTCATGCCGCCGATCATCGCGTATTTGCCGATACGCACGAATTGGTGCACGGCCGAGTTGCCGCCGACGATCGCGTACTCGCCGACCTCGACATGGCCGCCGAGCGTGGCGTTGTTGACCAGCACGACGCCGTCGTTGACGCGGCAATCATGCGCGACATGGGCGCCGACCATGATCAGGCAATTCGCGCCCACCGTCGTCAGCGACGTGCCGCCCGCCGTGCCGGGATGCATCGTCACGTGTTCGCGGATGATCGTGTCGGCGCCGACGACGAGGCGCGTGGGCTCGCCCTTGTATTTGCGGTCCTGCGGCGGCTGGCCCACCGCCGCGAACGGATGGATGACGACGCGCGCCCCGATCTCGGTATGGCCGGCGACGACGGCATGGCTGATGAGTTCGACGTCCGCGCCCAGCTTCACGTTGGGGCCGACGATGCTGTAGGGACCGATTTTGACGCCGGGCCCGAGTTCGGCGCCCGGCTCGACGATCGCCGTCGGATGGATCGAAACCGCTGTCTGGGGCGCGTCGTCCATCACCGGTCCCGGATCATCGCCGAGAACGTCGCTTCCGCGACGCGCTGGCCGTCGACGGTGGCGACGCCTTGGAAGCGCCACACCATGCCGCGCGAGCGATCCTTGGTGACGAGGATGCGCAGCTGGTCGCCGGGGCCCACGGGCTTGCGGAAGCGCGCTTCGTCGATCCCCATGAAATAGACGAGCTTGCCTTCGGCGCTCGGCCCCAGCGTATGCACGACCAGCACGCCGGCCGTCTGCGCCATCGCTTCGACGATCAGCACGCCCGGCATCACCGGATGGCCGGGGAAATGGCCTTGGAAGAAATACTCGTTGATCGTGACGTTCTTGACGCCGACCGCGCTTTCGTCCGACTTCACCTCGACAACCTTGTCGATCATCAGGAACGGATAGCGATGCGGGATCATATCGACGATACGGTCGATTTCGATCGTCTCGCCGGCGGTCGCGGCTTGCGGCGGGGTCTGTTCGTTCATTCTTCTCTTCCGTCTTCGCTTGCGTCGCCGGTCTCGCGTTTGACGAGCTGGCGCAATTTGGCGGCCTGGCGGCGCCACTCGCCGATCGGCACGGCCGGCGATCCGCCGACGGCGCCGCCGGCCGGAATGTTGCGCGCCACGCCCGCTTGCGCGGCGACGCGCGCCCCGTCGCCGATCTTGAGATGACCCGCGATGCCCCCTTGCCCGCCGACCATCACCTGATCGCCCAGCTCGGTCGAGCCGGAGATGCCGACTTGCGACACGATCACGCTGGCCTTGCCGATTTTCACGTTGTGCCCGATCTGGACCAGGTTGTCTATCCAGGTGCCCGGTCCGATCACGGTGTCGGAGGCGCTGCCGCGATCAATGCAGGTATTGGCGCCGATCTCGCATTTGTCGCCGATGCGCACGATGCCGAGCTGCGGCACCTTCACGAAACCCGTCGGCTCGATCGCGAAGCCGAACCCGTCCTGCCCGATGCGGCAGCCCGGATAGATCGCGACCTGACGGCCGATCACCGCATGGCTGATAGAGGCGTTGGCGCCGACCGTCGAACCGTCGCCCAATTCCACCGCTTCGCCGATCGTCGCATTGGGGCCGATCGCGCAGCCCGCCCCGATCTTGGCGTCCGCCAGAATCACGGCGTTGGGCCCGACGCTGGTGCCGTCGCCCAGCTTCGCGGTCGGATCGACGAAAGCGGTCGGATGGATGCCGGGGGCGGCCGCCGGTCTGGGATGGAACGCGGCGGCGATACGCGCATAGGCGGCGTATGCCGCGCGCGTGGTCAGCGCCAGCGTGTGCGAAGGCGCGCGCGAAGCAAGTGCGGGATGCAGCAGCACCGCGCCGGCGTTGGTCGCGGCGAGCTCGGCGAGATAGCGCTTGTTGTCGAGGAACGAGACATGCGCGGGCCCGGCGTCGGAGAGCGACGCCACGCCGTCGAATTCGCGCGCAAGATCGGCGCCGTCCGGCGCCGCGGCGCCGGAAATCTCGATCAAGCGCCCGAGAGACAGGCGCCCCGCCCAAGGATGGAAGCGCCTATCGGCCATGATCGTCGCGGACGCGGGCGTGCCCTGGGGGCGGCGCGCGTCAGTTGCCCATTGTGGCGGTCGGGATGCGGCGGTTCAAACGCCGCGCGACTTCGCCCGATACGTCGAGCGCCGAGCGCGCGACGAAGATGAAGGTGTTCGGCAGGACGATTTGATATTCCTGCTCGTTCATCACTTCGATGACCGATTCAGTCAGCGCCTGCTGCACTTTGCCGGCCGCGTCCGAATACGCCTGCTCGAGATTGCGCCGGCGCGTCTGGATCTGCTGCTGGGCGTTGGCCACGCGATCCTCGAACTGGCGGCGGCGCTGGTTGAACGCGTCCTGCGACAGCACGTTGCGCTGACCGGTGAGTTCCTCCTCGGCTTTGCGCAGCTCGCCTTCCTGGCGCTGGGCGTCGTTCTGCAACGCCGTGCGCTGACGCTCGGCCTGCGAATTCAGGTTCTGCATCGCCGTCGACGCACGCATCACGGCGTCGACGTCGAAGAACACGATCTGCGTGCCCTTGGGCGGCAATTCGGTCGACAGCGCGGGGGCCGCACCGCCGGCCGCCGGACCGGCGGGCGCTTGGCGCGGTTGGGCGGGCGCCTGACGCTGCTGTTGCTGTTGCTGCGCCGCGGCGGGAGCTGCGGCCAGCGCCAAAGCCAGACCGGCCATGGCGGCGAGTTGCGCGGCGCGCGCACGAAAAGCGATCGTCGACATCGGTATCCTCTTGGGTGACTAGAACCGCGAGCCGAACTGGAAACGGAACAGTTCGGTGCGGTCGAATTCTTCTTTCATCAGCGCCCTGGCCAAACTGACGCGGATCGGTCCGAAGGGCGAGCGCCACATCAGGCCCGCGCCGACGCTGGCACGAACGCCCGAGCTGTCTTGAATGACAGAATTGTAGCTGGCGCTGCCGGGCTTCGTGCGATCGATCGACCACAAGCTGCCGACGTCGGAGAACAGCGCGCCGCGCAGACCGAATTCCTTCGGCAGGCCGGTCGGGAACTGCAGCTCGGCCGTCGAGGTATAGAACTTGTTGCCGCCCAGCGCGTTGCCGGTCGACTGATCGCGCGGGCCCACGCCTTGCGTGCGGAAGCCGCGCAGATTGTCGCCGCCCAGGAAGTAGCGGTGCTGCAGGCGCACGCGATCGTCGGAGAGGCCGAAGATGTAGCCGACCTCGCCGGTCAGGGCGATCACGTATTCGGGAATGATCGGGTAGTAGAAGCCCGCCGATACGCCCGAGCGCAGGAACTTGGCGTCGCCGCCGGCCCCCGCGACGTCGTTGGTAAGCCGCAGATAGTAGCCGTCGGTCGGATCCTGGCGGTCGTCGCGGCGATCGTAAGTCGTGGTGTGGCCGAAGCCCGACAGCACGACGTTGCCCGCGGCATCCTTGACGATGTTGGAAGCGCCCGCGTCGACATTGGTGACTTCGTCGTTGCGGATCGTGTAGCGCACTTCCTGCGACAGGTATTCGGCGATCGGATAGGTCAGGCGCGGAATGGCGCCGGTCGTGCGGTAGTCGTAACCCGCTTCGCGCTGATAGTCGCGCTGCAGGCGGAAGATATCAATACCGGCCGCCATTTCCCGATCGAGGAAATAGGGCTGCGTGAACGAGAAATCGATCTGCTGGCGGCGGCCGGAAAGCGTGCCGCCCAAGCGGATATCCTGGCCGCGGCCGAGCAGGTTGCGCTCGCGGATCGAGGTGTCGAGCAACGGGCCGTCGGCCGAGGAGTAACCCACGCCGAACGAAACTTCGCCCGTCGACTTTTCCTGCACTTCGACGTTCACGACCGACTTGTCGGGCGCGTCGCCGGGCGCGTTCGTGATGTCGACGCGCTCGAAATATCCCAGCGCGCGGATGCGTTCGCGCGAACGGCGGATCTTGGCGTTGTTGAGGGCGTCGCCCTCGACCAGCTGCATTTCGCGGCGGATGACCTTGTCGATCGTGCGGACGTTGCCGACGATGTTCACCCGCTCGACATAGACGCGCGGGCCTTCCTGAACTTCGAACACGATCGCGATCGTGCGGCCGTCGCGGTCGCGCGTCACGCGCGGGCGCACGTCGGCAAAGCCGAAGCCCTTCGAGTTCGCGAAGTCGGTCAGCGCATTGACCGAGCCTTCAACCTTGTCGGCGTTGTACCAGGAACCTTCCGAGGCGGTGACCTGGCGCATCAGGTCCTCGGCCTTCAGATCGCGGATCTGCGAAATGACCTCGATCTTGCCGAAGCGGTAGCGCTCGCCCTCGTCCAGCGTGAAGGTGACGTTGAAGCCCGCGCGGTCCGGCGACAATTCCGCAATCGCCGAGACGACGCGGAAATCGGCATAGCCGTAGGATAGATAGTATTTGCGCAACAATTCGCGGTCGTAGGACAGACGGTCCGGATCGTACACGTCGTCGTTCGACAGGAAGCGCCACCAGCGGCTCTCGCGCGTCTGGATCTGCTCGCGCAGCGAACCGTCGGCGAATTCCTTGTTGCCGACGAAATTGATGCGCTGGATGCCGGTGATCGCGCCTTCCTCGATCTCGTAAACCACGTCGACGCGGTTTTGCGGCAGCTCGATGATCTTGGGCTCCACCGTCGCGGCGAAACGGCCGGTGCGGCGGTAGATGTCCTGCAGGCGCTTTACGTCCGCTTGGATCTTGGCGCGCGTGAACACGGTGCGCGGCTTCAAGCCCATTTCGGGGGTCAGCGTTTCGTCCTTGATGCGGCTGTTGCCTTCGAACGCGATGCGATTGACGATGGGGTTCTCGACCACCCGCACGACCAGCGCGTTGCCTTCCTGGCGCAACGTCACGTCGGCGAAAAGACCGGTGCCGAACAGCGCCTTCAGCGCCTTGTCGAGATTTTCGCCGTCGAGCGTGTCGCCGGGCTGGATCGCGACGTAGGAGCGCACGGTTTCCGGCGCGATGCGCTGGGTGCCTTCGATGCGGATTTCCTGGACGGCGCCCGACACGATACCTTGGCGCGTGGTGAATTGCGCGGCGGCCGGTGCGGCGCACGCCACGGTCAACGCCAATACGGCGCATGCGGCGCGCAGCGCCTTGATGCCGCTCGCCTTCCTGCCGAATTCAGTCGCGTCAGACATGCGAACCCGTATACCCGCCCTAAACCGAAGCTTCCCAGACCGTAACTGCCCGTCGCAGCCGCCAAATTGACGACTCCGCCATATCCTTACTTACCCGAATCCCCACCGAATATCACGAGATGGGTTGAGGGCGGCCGGTCAGGAGACCAGCCCGACCAGAAAGCGCACCGCGCCCGTGTGGACGAGATCGTTCCAAGTCGCGAAAATCATGAGGGTTATAACCAAAGCGAAGCCGATCCGGAAACCGTAATCGACGGCCCGTTCGGGCAAGGGTTTGCCGCGTACCGCTTCGGCCGCGTAAAGCACCAAATGCCCCCCGTCGAGCATCGGGATCGGGAACAGGTTGATCAGCCCCAGATTGACCGACAGAACCGCCATGAACACAATCAGGCTGGCGATTCCGCCTTGTGCCACCTCGCCCGACATCTGGGCGATGCGGATCGGCCCGCCCAGTTCCTCGGTCCCGCGGCTGCCGGACACGATTTGGCCGAGTGCTTTCAGCGTGCCGGTGGTCTGGTTCCAGACCTCTCCGGTCGCCCGCCACACCGCCTCGGCCGGGTTGTGACGCTTGAAGGCCACGCCTTGGCCGCGAATACCCAGGCGCGCGATGCGCACATTGTTGCCCAGCCGGTCGGTTTCCTGGATCACCGTCGGCACGGCGTTCAAAACGACTGGCACGCCGCCACGATCGACCTGAATATTCAAAGGCTTGTCGAGGTTAAGCTGAACGATCCGTTGAATATCCTCGAAACGCTCGATATCCGCCCCGTTGATCGCGACGATCAAGTCGCCTTCCTGCAATCCGGCGCGCGCGGCGGCGGAATCTTCGACCACGCCGCCGACCTTTGCCGGCGTGAAAGGCTGGCCGACGAACGCGAACACGCCGGCGAAAAGGACGATCGCCAGCAGGAAATTCGCCGCCGGCCCCGCCGCGACAACCGCGGCACGCTGGGCAAGAGTCTTGTGATGGAACGAGACTTTGCGCTCCTCGGCGGTCATCTCGCGAACCTCGCCCGACGGGGTCGAGGCGGCGTCGGCGTCGCCGAACATCTTCACGTAGCCGCCTAGCGGCAGCAAAGCGACCTTCCAGCGCGTGCCCGATTTGTCGGTCCAGCCCAACAATTCGCGCCCGAAGCCGATCGAGAACACCTCGACCTTCACGCCGCAGCGTTTGGCGACCCAGTAATGGCCCAGCTCGTGGAAGAAGATCAGGACCGATAGAACGAGCAAGAACGGCAGCGCATAATCCAACAAATTCATAATACTATCCTGCCTTCTTGATCCAATCTTCCGCCTGACGGCGGGCGGTCCGGTCGAGCTCGGCGACCGCTTCCAGATCGCCTGGGGCGGCCGGGCGATCTTGGGCGAGAACCGCCTCCACGCAAGCGACGATATCGAGAAACCCGATCCGCCGCGCCAGGAAGGCAGCCACCGCCACCTCGTTCGCCGCATTCAACAATGTAGGTGCGGCCCCGCCTTCCCGCAAGACGTCCCGCGCCACTCGAAGCGCAGGAAATCTTTCAAAATCAGGATCTTCAAACGTTAAGTTCGCTGATTTCTTGAAATCCAGTCGGGGCACGGGCGCCGCCATCCGATCGGGCCATGCCAGCGCCACCGCAATCGGTGTACGCATATCGGGCGTACCGAGCTGGGCGAGGATCGAACCGTCGACATACTCGACCATCGAATGAACGACCGACTGGGGGTGGACGATGACGTCGATCCGCTCGGCACCGACGGGAAAAAGAAACATCGCCTCAATGGTTTCGAGGCCTTTGTTCATCATAGTTGCAGAGTCGACGGAGATCTTCGCCCCCATCGACCAATTGGGATGCGCCACCGCCTGTTCGGGCGTCACGTCGCGCATTTGATCGCGCGTGCGGGTGCGGAACGGCCCGCCCGAGGCGGTCAAGATCAGCCGGACGACCTTGTCCGCCCGGGCCGGTTCGAAGACCTGGAAGATCGCCGAATGCTCGCTATCGACCGGGATCAGCGTCGCCCCCGCTTTGGCGACTTCCTGGGTCATCAGCGCCCCGGCGGAGATCAACGTCTCCTTGTTCGCCAAGCCGATCGTTTTGCCCTGGCGGATGGCGGCGAGCGTGGGGGCCAAGCCCGCAGACCCGACGATCGACGACATGACCCAATCGGCCGGCAGCTGGGCGGCCTCGACGACCGCGTCCGGCCCGGCGGCGGCCTCGATCCCCGTCCCGGCCAATGCGGCCTTTAGATCGCCATAGACGGCCGGATCGGCGACGACCGCGCGCTTGGCCTTCAGCGCCACCGCTTGGGCCGCCAGGGCCTTCGCATCGCGATTGGCTGTCAATGCCTCGACCGCGAATCGGTCCGGCGCGCGCGCCAGCAGATCGACGGTGCTGCGGCCGACCGAGCCGGTCGATCCCAGAACGGTGACGCGCTTTACCGCCATGCCAACACCGCCCCGCCGGTCGCCCATTGGAACAGGCCGAAGGCGGCAGCGGCCGTCAGCAGTCCGTCCACGCGATCGAACAATCCGCCATGGCCGGGGATCAGCTTACCGCTGTCCTTGACCCCGAAATGGCGCTTCACGAAGGATTCGAGCAGATCGCCGCCCTGCGCCACCACGGCGATCACCATTCCGGCGAGGGCCAGCGGCCAGCCGGCCGGGCCGGTCGGCGCCAGCCAGCTCGCAAACGGCGCCACCAGCGCCGCGCAGGTCATGCCGCCGATCAACCCTGCCCAGGTCTTGTTGGGCGACAAGGCGGGCGCGAGCTTGGGCCCGCCGATGCCGCGCCCGGCGAAGAAGGCGCCCGTGTCGGTCGCCCAAACGCACGCCATCAGCCAGAGAATGGTTTCGAGCCCGGCGAGGTCGTAGCCGCGCAGCCAGATCAGCGCCACGATCGGCAAGCCGATATAGACCGGGCCCGCCGCCAGCCAGCGCGGATGGCCGCGCTTGCCGCCCTCGGCCACCAAAAACACCCCGATCGCCCCGGCGAAGCACACGAGTATCGCTACGGCGATACGCTCGTCGGTCGCGAGCGCGCCAGCCGCCAGCACGACGAAGGCGATGGCAAGGCCGGTCACGCCGAAGCGCCCCTCGCCCACCAGCCGCGTCCATTCCCAAGCCAGAACGGCGCCGCACAAGGCCAGCATCAATTCGAAAGCTTCGCGCCCCGAAAACAGACCGAGCAGCGCCAGGATCAGCATCACGATCCCGGACAGGATCCGTTTGCGCAGCGGACTCATCCCACGATGGCGCCGTAGCGCCGGTCGCGTTTGCTGAATTCGGCGATCGCCGCCTCGAAATGGGCGCGGTCGAAATCGGGCCACAGCACGTCGAGGAAAACGAACTCGGTATAGGCCGATTGCCAGAGCAGGAAATTCGAGATGCGCTTCTCGCCGCTCGTGCGCACCAACAGATCGGGATCGGGAATGTCGGACGTGTAGAGATGCTTGGCGATATCGGCCTCGCCGATCATCTCGGGATCGATCTCGCCCGCCTTGGCGGCATGCGCGAGGGCGCGCGCCGCGCGCGCGATCTCGGCCCTGGCGCCGTAGGACAGCGCGATGACGAAATCGAGCTTCGTGTTGGCTTCGGTCGTGCGCTCGGCTTGCTCGATCAGCGTGACGATGTCGGGCGCCAAGCGCGCGCGATCGCCGATCACGCGCACGCGCACGCCCTGCGCATGCAGTTCGGCGAGTTCCGAGCGCAGGTAATTGCGCAGCAGCGCCATCAGGTCGGTGATTTCGTCGAGCGGGCGCTTCCAGTTCTCCGACGAGAAGCCGAACAGCGTGAGATAGCGCACGCCCAATTCGCCCGCCGTCTTGACCGCCCGGCGCACGGCATCGGCGCCGCGCTTGTGGCCCGCCACGCGCGGCAGGCCGCGGGATTTCGCCCAGCGGCCGTTGCCGTCCATGATGATCGCGACGTGTTGGGGAACGGCGCGGGGCTCGGCGGTCATCGGCCGTCCTCGAGGTTGGAGAAAAGCGCCGGCCGATCAGACGGCCATGATGTCCTTTTCCTTGGCCGCGAGTTGCTCATCGATCTTCTTGATGAACTCGTCGGTCAGGGTCTGGACTTGGGTCTGCGCCTTGCGGTTCTCGTCTTCGGTCTGCTTGCCGTCCTTGAGCGCGTTCTTGAGCCCGTCCATGCCGTCGCGGCGGACGTTGCGCACCGAAACGCGCGCCGCCTCGGCGTAGTTCTTCGCGACCTTGGAGAGCTCCTTGCGGCGCTCTTCGGTCATCGGCGGCATCGGAATGCGGATAAGCTGGCCTTCGGTCATCGGGTTGAGGCCGAGATTGGCCTCGCGGATCGCCTTCTCGACCGACTTCACCAAGCCCTTATCCCAGACCTGAACCGACAGCATGCGCGGCTCGGGCGCCGAAACCGTGGCGCATTGCGACAGCGGCATGGCGCTGCCGTAAGCTTCGACCGTCACGGGGTCGAGCATGTTGGCGTTGGCGCGCCCCGTGCGAAGCCCGGAGAATTCCTTCTTCAGCACGTCCATCGAGCCGTTCATACGGCGGCGCAGTTCTTCGATATCGGCGGTGGCGGACATGTTCGTTCCCTTCTTGCGGCGGGCGTCAACAACCCGTCAGTCGGCGACCAGCGTGTGGCGGCCTTTGCCTTTCATCACCTCGGCGAATCCGCCGGGATTCTGGATCGAAAAGACGAGGATGGGAATGCGGTTTTCGCGGGCGAGCGCGATCGCCGCGGCATCCATGACGCCAAGATCGCGTTCGAGCACTTCCTTGTAGCCCAGGCGGTCGTAGCGCTTTGCCTTCTTGTCCTTGTTCGGATCGGCCGTGTAGACGCCGTCGACCTTGGTGCCCTTCAGCAGCGCGTCGCAGCCCATTTCGGATGCGCGCAACGCAGCGGCCGTGTCGGTCGTAAAGAACGGATTACCCGTGCCCGCGCCGAAAATCACGACGCGGCCTTTTTCCATATGGCGGATCGCGCGGCGGCGGATATAGGGCTCGCAAATCGACGCCATCGGAATGGCCGACTGCACGCGCGTGGTGACGCCGATGCCTTCGAGGGCGTTCTGCAATGCGAGCGCGTTGATGACCGTCGCCAGCATGCCCATGTAGTCGCCATGGGCGCGTTCCACGCCCTTCTTGGCCCCGGCCAGGCCCCGGAAGATGTTCCCGCCGCCGATCACCAGGCAGACTTCGATGCCCAGATCGCGCACTTCCTTCACATCGGCCGCGATGCGGTCGATGGTTTCGGGGTGCAGGCCGAGCCCTGCGGGCCCGGCCAGCACTTCGCCCGAAATCTTCAGCAGCACGCGCTTATATTTGGTCTGGGCCTTGTTCTTGGACGGGGCCTTGGCCATGCGCGCGCTCCTGATTTCGACGTTTAGGACTTGAGCTGAGCCGCGACTTCCGCCGCGAAGTCTTCCGACTTCTTCTCGATGCCTTCGCCCAGACCGTAGCGCACGAAGCCCTTGAGGGCGACAGCGGTGCCGAGGTCCTTCGCCGCCTTCGCGACAACGTCCTTCACGCGGGTCTCGCCGTCGACGACGTAGACCTGCTCGAGCAGAACGGTTTCCTCGTAGTACTTGCGCACGCGGCCTTCGACCATCTTCTCGACGACGGCCGGCGCCTTGCCCGACGCGGCGGCCTGCTCGGCGAGCACGGCCTTCTCGCGCGCCAGCACCGCCGGATCGACCGAGGTGATGTCGAGAGATTGCGGGTTCGCGGCGGCGATGTGCATGGCGATCTGCTTGCCCAGCGCCGTCAGCTTCTCCTTGTCGCCAGCGCTTTCCAGCGCCACGAGCACGCCGATCTTGCCGAGACCGGCCGACACCGACGAGTGCACGTAGGTCGCGACCACGCCGTCCGACACGGTCAGCGACGCCGTGCGGCGCAGCGACATGTTCTCGCCGATCTTGGCGACCAGCGCCGTCAGCGCATCGGCCGCGGCACCGCCCGAGGGCAGCGCCGTGGTCTTCAGCGTCTCGACATCGCCGCCGGCCGACAACGCGGCCGTGGCCGCGTCGCGCACGAAGGCTTGGAAGGCGTCGTTGCGCGCGACGAAGTCGGTTTCCGAGTTGACCTCGACCACCGCGCCCGTCTTGCCGTTCGACGCGACGCCGATCAGGCCTTCGGCCGCGATGCGGCCGGCCTTCTTGGCGGCCGCGGCGAGGCCCTTCTTGCGCAACCAGTCGACGGCGCCTTCGATGTCGCCGCCGCTTTCGGTCAGCGCGCGCTTGCAGTCCATCATGCCGGCACCGCTTTTTTCGCGCAGTTCCTTCACGAGTGCGGCGGAAATCTCGGCCATATTCGTCCTCTAACGTATTCGATATTGGGAAAGCGGAAGGGAAACCTCGGCCTTACTCGGCCGAGGCCTTTTCCTTCGCGGGCTTCTTGGCGCGCGGCTTCTTGGGCTTGGCTTCGGCCGCGGCGGCCGCGTCCTTGTCCGGCACCGCCTCGCCTTCGGCCGGCGCGGCCGGGGCTTCGGCGACGGCTTCCGCCGGCGCTTCGACCGCGGCGCCGACATCGACGCCGGCGGCCTTCATTTCGGCCTGCAAGCCGTCGAGCACCGCGCCCGCCATCAGATCGCAATAGGTCTGGATGGCGCGCAGCGCGTCGTCGTTGCCCGGCACCGGGAAGGTGACGCCCTTGGGATCCGAATTCGAATCCAGGATCGCGATGACCGGAATGCCCAGGCGGCGCGCTTCCTCGACCGCGATCGACTCCTTGTTGGTGTCGATGATGAACAGCAGGTCGGGCAAGCCGCCCATTTCCTTGATGCCGCCCAGCGAACGCTCGAGCTTTTCCTTCTCGCGCGTCATGTACAGCATTTCTTTCTTCGTGAGGCCGACGGCCGCCGAATCGCCCGCCAGACGCTCGTCGATCTCGCGCAGGCGCTTGATCGAGTTCGAGATCGTCTTCCAGTTGGTGAGCATGCCGCCCAGCCAACGATGGTTCACGAAATACTGGCCGCAACGCTTGGCGGCTTCGGCCACCGGATCCTGCGCCTGGCGCTTCGTGCCGACGAACAGCACGCGGCCGCCGCGCGAAACGACGTCGCGCGCCGCCTGCAAGGCGGCGTCGAGCAGCGGCACGGTCTGCTGCAGGTCGATGATGTGAATGTTGTTGCGCACGCCGAACAGGTACGGCGCCATTTTCGGGTTCCAGCGACGGGTCTGGTGGCCGAAATGCACGCCCGCTTCGAGCAGCTGACGCATCGTGTAAGACGGAATCGCCATAAGCGAGGTATCCTTTCTCCGGTTGATCCGCCGCGGGACGAGCACCGGATCCCGAGGGGAACCGGCACCGGAACGGCCTCCGGCCTATGGCGCCGGAAGACGGAAAGTCCCGCGTGAGGGTTTGTCGCCATTCGGGCGGGATGCCCGGTGACGCGGGCAGGCATGTACCCCACCCCTCCTTGCTTTGCAAGCATGGGCTAATGGTAACAAATTACCGCTAATTTCTCGATCCGGCTTCAGGCGTCATTCAGGCCCGTGCCGCATTTTGCACTTCATGAGCCTCGCAACACCCCAGTTCACCATCGAACGGCCCGAACTGTGCCGGCTGCTCGAGTACTGGCAGGCGAAGCGCCGCACACTCGGCCGACTGCCGGCGCGGGCGGATATCGACCCGTTGGAGATGCGCTTCGCGTTGGGCCATTTGATCTTGGCCGATGTCGAGCCCGGCGATCCAATCCGTTTCCGCCATCGCCTGATCGGCACGCGCATCGTCGAGCATGCGGGCTACGACGCGACCGGACTTTACGTCGACGACATTCCCGACCAGGAACTGGCCCGCCGTTTGACCGAAAGCTATCGCACGGTCATCGCGACGCGCGAGCCGGTGCATGACCGCGTCAACGGCATGGTCGGCGGAAGGCCGTTGAACTTGGAAATTCTGCGTTTGCCCTTGTCGCAGGACGGCACGACGATCGGCATGGTGCTGACGGGCGCGTTTTTCCTGAAGACTTGAGATCAGGCCGGCGGCAAACGCCGTTTGGCGTAGAAAATCAACAGATCGGCGAGCGTGCCGAGGAATTCGTCGCCGCCGCGCGAAACGTTTTGCGTCAGCTCCGCGCCGTCGATCAGCGCGGTCATTTCGGCGATCGTCGCGGGATCGGGCGCGCCCTTTTCGCCGGGCTTCGCCAACCCGTGCGGCAGCGTGTCGCGCACGAATTCGATCAATCGCGCGAAAGTGCGATGGTCGTTTTCGGGCAACGCGTCGAGCTTGCCGCGGAAGATCTTCTCGTCGAGAAGAAACACCTTGCTGGGGATCAACGCGCGGGCCGTCGCCATGCGCTTGCCGCCATCGACTAGCGAAAGCTCGCCGAAAATCCGCCCGGGCTGCACCTGCGCGATCGGCACACGAGTTGCGCCCTCGCCGCTGAACAGCTCGACCAAGCCTTCGCGCAACAAGCAGGCGAAATGCCCGTCTTCACCTTGGGTGAAGATGACTTCGCCGGTCTTATAGGTCCGCGTGAATTCCTCCGCCATGGCGGGGGAGAATAGCGACTATCGGGCGCGCGTCAAATCTCGGCGACTTCCAGGATGCCGGGCACTTGGCCCAGCGCCTGCCGGATCTCCGGCGTGATCGCGAAGGTTTCCTTCAAGCGGATTTCGACCTCCGCCCCCTCGGCGCTGCGCACCTGGACGCGGATGGCGCCTTTGCCCTTTTTGGCGTTGGCGACCACCTTGCGCAATTCCTCGACCGCGCCCGCATCGCCGATGCCGATGCGCAAGCCCGCCGCCGAGTTCGCGACCTCCTGATCCAGCGCTTTGATGTCGCTGGCCAGCAGGCGCACATTCTCTTCCTCCACCCGCGCGTCGGCGTAGACAAGCAGCGGCTTGCCGCTGTCCAAAAGTTCGCGCGACTTCGCCAACACTTCCGAGAAGATCATGATCTCGTAGGTGCCGCCCGCGTCTGACAATTGGGCGAAGGCGAATTTGTTGCCCTTGGCCGAGGTGCGTTCCTTGCGGCCCAGCACCGTGCCCGCCAAGCGCACGCGCGTCGACCCGCCGGCGGCGAGGCTGCGCGCGATCTCGCCCGAGCGCACGACGCCCAAACGCTTCAACCCAACCGCATAGGCGTCGAGCGGATGGGCGGCCAGATAGAAGCCCACGCTTTCGAATTCCGCCTGCAAGCGTTCGTGCAGGCTCCATTCCTTGACCTTCGGCAAAGGCGGATCGTTGGCGGCTGCGCCGCCGGGGCCGCCGCCGAACAGGTTGACCTGATTGGTCTCGCGCTCTTCCGCCGTCGCTTGCGCGGTGCGCAGCAGCATTTCGATCGCCGCGAATACGCGCGCGCGGTTGGGATCGAGGCTGTCGAAGGCGCCCGCCTTCACCAGATTTTCGAGCTGGCGCTTGTTGAGCTGGCGCGCGTCCATGCGCCGGGCCATGTCGAACAGCGATTTGAACGGCCCGTTCGCCTTACGCTCGGCGACTAGCGCTTCCATCGCGGCGAGGCCGACATTGCGCACGGCGGCGAGCGCGTAGCGCACGGCCCCCTTGCCCGTCGGACCTTCCGGATACTCGACCGTGAACGCGGCTTCGGATTTGTTCACGTCCGGCGGCAGGATTTTGTAGCCGAGGCGCTCGACCTCCTGCCGGAACATGTTGAGCTTGTCGGTGTTCGACAGATCGAGCGTCATCGACGCGGCGAAGAACTCGACCGGATGATTCGCCTTCAGCCACGCGGTTTGATAGGCGACGATGGCGTAGGCGGCCGCGTGGCTTTTGTTGAAGCCGTAGCCCGCGAATTTGTCGACGAGGTCGAAGATCGACGAGGCTTGCGCTTCGGCAACGCCGTTGGCGACCGCGCCGTCGACGAAGATCTTCCGCTGGGCGTCCATCTCCGCCTTGATCTTCTTGCCCATCGCGCGGCGCAGAAGATCCGCACCGCCCAGCGAGTAACCCGACAGCACCTGCGCGATCTGCATCACCTGTTCCTGATAGATGATGACCCCGTAGGTCTCCTTCAGGATCGGCTCCAGCTTCGGATGCAGATAGTCGGGCTTCTCGGCGCCCTGCTTGACCGCGATGTATTTCGGGATGTTCTCCATCGGACCCGGCCGATAGAGCGCCAC